>Ga0209427_10002232_pt1 | contig 22751 bp, 23 predicted proteins | sample DeeMarSWOR136_30_FD_187465 | JGI IMG/M metagenome (GOLD analysis project Ga0209427, IMG submission 187465) | Marine sediment microbial communities from White Oak River estuary, North Carolina - WOR-1-36_30 (SPAdes) (version 2) | ecosystem: Environmental > Aquatic > Marine > Intertidal zone >...
ATACTATCAAAATTGGCAGACTTGCCGTGGAAACGGGATGGGTGATACTTTATGAGGTTGAAGATGGTGTCTTCCGCCTCAGTGAAGGTAGTCAGTCTATTGCTCGCAAGGGTAGACTGAAGCCATTGAGAGAATATCTGGTGGAACAGCGGAGGTTTAAGAATATTAGCGAAGAGCAGATTGAGGCGCTACAGCGTTGGGTAAACGCACGGTGGAAGCGTTGTCTGGATCGGGCAGGAAACTCATAGTCCTCCGTACATATATAGCTCTGCACCTCAGGACTATAATGGTGGCAGCAAAGCCAGAGCTTCACAAATTTGAGTGACTAGCTATGACCTAGTGATGGCTTTGATGTCGGCACTCCGACGGTAGAGCAGGATAAGAAGGGTGGAAGAGAATCTAGATGCTTGGGGTCGGACAAGAGGCTGGTCTGTAATCAACCACAGTCCCTAATTGTGATCTGTTTCCTTGGTCCTCTGGCGGAGGGAGAGGGATTCGAACCCTCGACCCCGATTTTGCTCGGAGTAAGCGCTTAGCAGGCGCCCGCACTAGACCACTATGCGATCCCTCCACTTGCTGCGGCTCAGTTCATTATGGCACACGTCTGACGAATCAACAAACCTCGGGACCTTTACGCAGTCGGAGCTGACAAAGATTATCGCAACTCGAAGCTGGTCGTACTTAATCTACAGCCGTCAGCTTCTTGTGAAGATGCAGGCTCATTTCCCCTTCTGTTGAGTTAGCGCCGCGATGCTTTCAATGCGGCAGGAGAAGGTACCAGCAGGCGCAGCAACTTCAACTGTTTCTCCTGTTTGCTTGTCCAGGACTACTTTGCCCATGGGAGAAGCAACAGAGAGTCTACCCCTGCCTGGATTTGCTTCGCGTGGGTCGACTAAAGTATAGCTGAACTCTTTGCCTGAAGATAAATCACGGAGTACTACCGTGTCCCCTAATTTAGCCTTGCTCGTATCATGGTCTTCCCCCATTATCTTCGCCCGATTTAGGGCTGATTCTATCTCCTTGATTCTCCCTTCCAGATGAGCCTTCTCCTCTCTGGCTGCTGCTAGAGGAGCATTCTCCCGAAAGTCCTTATCAGCCGCTGCTTTTTGTATCTCCTCAATAACTTGAGAGCGCTGATTTTTCAGGTTAGCTAATTCCTTCTCCAACTTTGTATAGCCCTGTGCAGTTAACGTAACCTGGTCCTGATGACCCGTCTGCCAAAAGACCACTGTTCTTGAAGAGGCTTTTTTTGCCCTGAGGTGAGTAGCTAGACTTACGCTGCTCGAACTCTGTTTCCGGATGTAGGTAAGAAAAGACCTGAGGGGTTTGACTGCCGATTGGGTAATCTGTTCGCCGTAGCTAGCTACATCCACGGGGCTGATGTCCTGTACCTGCCTGGATGAGCCAAGCCATCTGGCAAATTTGAGTATTTCTCCCTGTATTTTTCCTCTTTCTTCCGGGGGCAAGTGTGCTAGAAAGGCATCGGCTGCTTCAGCAAGCGTCGAGGTGCGCTCTATGGTTCCCACGAAGAATAAATGATAGCTTCAAAAATGGATGCTGTCAATTTGCACTTACATTATTCTATACAGGACAAAGAATTTTCTCATGCTAAAATCCTGTTCTCGCATAACTGCTCTGAACACCTGCAGTTTTTAGCTTTAGACATTAGCACCATCCTTGCTTTTCTGTGTTCTGCGGTATAATATGGTAAAGGTACTCTAGAGATGAGTACTAACAATGAAGGACTCTAGTGAGACAATCGCACGGGTAGTACTTGCGCTTCTGGCTATTGCAGCGCTTATTTTGTTGCTGCCGTTGCGCAACTTGCCCGAAACACATCTCACGTCCAGAATCATCATATCCACAATATTACTGGCAATCTGTGGCATTACGGCCATATGGTACAAACCGACAGACTAATCGTTTTGATTGCCCTGATAGCGATACTACCTGTGTTAATAACCCTTGATAGTTCACTTGCTAATAGCAGCATTCCCGATAACGAGATAACTACTAGACAGACTGGAGCAAACAATTCTTCGGCAAGTGCCGCGATTACGATTACGATGACTGGAGTACTTGATGAGTAGTTGAGCCAAGTCGATAGTGTGTGAACGCCGGATGGTACAGTAGAGACGCAAGGAGATGCAAAAATGCCAGACAGACGAGCGGGCGGAAGTATCCCCCATGTAGGCAAGCAACCTCGTTCTCGAACCAAGAGTGGAAAGTGGCGAAAGAAACGAAGCGATGCCGGTAGGAAAAGACCTGCACAAAGATGGTTGTAGAATCGAGCCAAAAGAGGACGGCAAACATATTGAGGGGGTGTCACAAATGTCACGACTTCCCAAAGCGCAGAGCGACCTGGTAAAGAGAGGGCAACACTGGCGGTGTGGTAACAAGAAATGCCAGCATGGGAAAGGTGGGAAACCAGCCAGCATCAAAAGCGGGGGGCATATTCATCACAAAAACGGCGACCCAGGAGACAATAGAATTAGCAACCTAGTCGCTCTTTGTCCAAAATGCCACCGTGAAATCAGAACAAGACGAAAAGTACACTTTTTCTTGGGTGGGTACGATATGGGGCCGGTCGACTAGCCTTCCCTGTTTGATAATCCTAGTAGCACTTGTCGTCTACATATTCAGGCATCCTGATATTGATGACTGGCGAGGACATTGAAATTTCGCCAGTGATAACAGAATGAAGATTGGCATAATTATAGGCGTAGTAATAGCTATCATCGCTCTTGTGGTTTGCCTTGTTCCTTTGAAAACGGTGGCTTACACACTCATGGTTTATTACGAAGATGTAGAGACCTACTATGAAGATGAGCCTTATCAGGTTACAGAAAATTATACTGAAGATGTGCCCCTAGAGTTCAGAGATAGTGGCTATATTAGGCCAGAGACCCGTGAAGAGCATCATTATACAGTTATAGGTGACATCATAATTCAGGATGAGATAGTGGAGGTGGACATAGAGGTAGCTAAAGTTGATGTAATGAATCTAGATAATGTCCCTGGGAATTTCACTGTTACCTTCTCAGGATTTGAGCCCATGTTTGGTGAAATTTCATTGATAGCAACTTTGCATCTAGACCCTGGAGAACAAGAAACCGCAGAGTGTCCAGCAGAGTCCATTAACAGCTGGAACTATACAGTTACGCCCGGCACAAAGGAAGTAGAAGCACAGAGAACAGTAACGAAATATCGGCAAGTGGAGAAGCAAAGGACTGTCACAAAGCAACGCCAGGAAACTCACTATAAGAGAGTAACCGTGCTTGATTACTTGTTACATTACTAGGTAGGATAAGGAGACTCAAACTCCGATAAAGCCTCGGGCTATCATCAAACTTTGCCGAGCTAGCGAGTGGTATATATAGAATTAGGATTCATCTCTTTGAGTGATAAGTAGCTTTGCCTCAGATTGTTAATTTTTTCTATGAATGACTAACAGGCTTGCCTTTGAACACTTCTGACAGGGGTTTAGGCTTTGCCATTCTGTTTCTATCGTGATGAACACTGTATTGAAATGGTTAAGTAGGGTTAAGTCTGGTTATCTTGACTACTCATTCGTGGCTGCTATAATGAGAAAAGGGAGTCTTATTACCAGTAAGGGTGGCCCTGAACTGTCACCTGTACTTGGTCACCTGGGTGGCAGGGAGCAAATGGTGAAACCGACCTGGAGATGGGTCGGTTTTGTGTTTTCAAAGAAGATTTTAGCTTTCTTCACACAGAGCTGGAGTAATCGCTAGGCCTGAGGTCGACAGGTGTTATCCCTACCGAATAATCTGGCAACGGTAGGTCAAAGCAGAAAGAAGCAATGAACAAATGAGGAATACAGGAATGAAGAGATTACTGAAGTTAACAGTAGCGCTGGGATTGGTGGTGGCACTTTTCATACCTGCTGGTATGGCCCTTGCCATCCAGATTGAAGTAGATGTCGACATCAAACCTGAATCCTGCCCCAACCCTCTAAACGTAGGCAGTAAAGGTGTTCTGTCGGTCGCTATCCTAGGGACTGCCGATTTTGACGTAACTCAAGTCGACCCAGCCAGCGTGCGACTTGTATGTGATGTTGCCCCGTTGCGCTGGGCACTGGAGGACGTGGCGACCCCATTCGACGGCGGGTTGTATGACTGTCACGAACTTGGACCTGACGGATACCTGGACCTCAATTTCAAGTTCAAAACACAAGAAATTGTAGGGGCGCTGCCCGAGGTCTACGATGGGGACGTACTCAATCTGACGCTGACAGGCACCCTGTTGGACGGTACCCCGATAGTGGGGGAGGACGTGGTTTGGATAAGCAAGAATAGACAGTGGTCTTGATAGTCACCCAATATCATGGCGTTCGGTAAGGGAGTCTCTTCGGGGCTCCCTTCCTCCTTTCAAGACTCTATCGGTTCTTGAAATTCTAGATTTTGTTGGATTCTACATTATCTACAGTAATGTTGGTTTTTTGCTATCTAAGACTACCAGCCTGTATTGTCTCCCTATTGCCCTTCTTCAGGTGTGGCTTCTTCAGCAATCGTTCCAGATGTGGCCGACCCCTGAATAGCTCCGATAGTGGCGTTTTGGATTTCCTCATTTTGTGATAATCTAAATTATGTCTACCCGGGAGCCCTGAGAAAGAAAAGGTAGCGCTATGAAGGAAATGGAGATATTATGCTGGAACATCAATGGAATTAGGGCGGGGGAGAAGAAAGGCTTCTTGGGTTGGTTACGGCAAATGTCTCCTGACATTTTATGCCTTCAAGAGACGAAAGCTCAGCTTAGCGAAATTAGCCAGGGGCTTCAACAACCACCCGGCTATTCTGCTTACTGGAATTTCCCGGACAGGAAAGGATACAGCGGAGTCGTCACCTTTACCAAAGAAAAACCAGTCAAAATTGAGAATGGTTTTGGTATCAAACGGTTTGACGCGGAAGGAAGGGTCATAATCACTCAATATGCGGAATTCACTCTTTTCAACATATATTTCCCAAATGGCAAGATGAGCGAGGAGCGGTTAAAGTACAAAATGGATTTCTATGATGCTTTCCTTGATTTTGTGGACCCCATTAAGGCACGAGGGGGAAAGCTCATTATTTGTGGTGATTTTAACACTGCGCATAAGGAAATAGACCTGGCTCGGCCTAAGGAAAATGAAAATATCTCAGGTTTTCTGCCTATGGAAAGGGAGTGGATGGACACCTTTGTGGCTCATGGCTTTGTAGACACCTTTCGTCACTTTAACAAAGAACCAGGGTACTATACCTGGTGGAGTCTGAGAACGAGGGCCAGAGAACGGAACATAGGCTGGAGACTGGATTACTTCTTTGTCACTGAGAATCTGCTGGGCTCGGTTACGGGGTCAAGCATTTTGTCTGATGTGACAGGCTCTGACCATTGCCCCGTAGGGATCAAGCTGAGACTGTGAAACCGTTAGTTCAATGTGATTTCGACGGTACGATTACCGAAGAAGATGTTGCCTTCCTTGTTCTGGATTATTTCGCTCAGGGAGATTGGCGGCGGTTACTACGAGAGTATAGGGAGTGCAAGATATCGGTTGGGGAATTCAATACCAGGGCTTTTGCCATGGTTAAAGCCGATAAGCATACGATACTTGAGGCTGTAAAAGGCAGGGTTAAGGTGCGAGCTGGATTTCATGAACTGGTGAGTCACTGTCTGGGAAAGGGCTTCAGGTTGGTCATTGTGAGCAATGGTCTGGATTTTTACATAAGGGCTGTGCTGAAGGATCTGGGGCTAGCAAACATGGAAGTGCATGCTGCACAAGCCTCCTTCCATCCCGAAGGAATGAAAGTTCAATATGTGGGGTCGGACGGCAGGAAGTTGGATGACGGTCTTAAAGAAGCATACGTGAAGTCATTCCTGAAGCTGGGGTACCGGATAATATATATAGGTAATGGCGACTCCGACTTTGCTCCAGCGAAATATGCTCACTATGTGTTTGCCACAGGTGACTTGCTGACCTACTGCAGAAAGAACAATCTCAAATACAAGCCCTTCGAAAACTTTCTTGATGTCGTCAAGGAATTGAATGTCATGCAGCCATGCTCCTCGAATTTCTACAATTCCATAGAGAACTAAATTCCCCGCTTTCAACCATCGGGAGCATCACGTCCACTACACTGGCATTGTATTTTGTCCCCCTGCCATCTTTGAGCTCTTTGAGAACATCCATTGTGGTTCTTGCTGGCCGATAGGGACGATGGGAACTCATTGCTTCTACCACATCGCAGACAGCGAGAATGGTGACTTCCAGACTTAGTTTATCTCCCGTGATGCCATCAGGATAACCCGAGCCATCTAGCCGCTCGTGGTGGTGCAGCGCTACTTCGGCTATTGGCCGGGGGAGATTTGCATCCTTCAATATACTATAACCTTGTTTCGTGTGGGCACGGATAAGAGCCCGTTCCTCCTCAGCCAGCTTGCCCGGTTTGGTAAGAATACTTCCTGGGATGGAAACCTTGCCGATATCATGGAGCAGTCCCTCCAGATAGAGCCTCTCGACCATGTGTGCCGCTAAGCCCATCTTCTGACCTACAAGAGAGGCCAGTTCAGCTACTCTTTCTTGGTGTCCCGCTGTATACGGGTCACAGGATTCAATGACGCGAGAAACGATTCTTGCCAGCTTGAGCAAATAATCCTTCGATTGTTCTGCTGTTATATTGCGCCCGGTGATGTCACTGCGAAACCCGTCAAATCCTGCAGTTTTTTCTGTTCTATTGATCGAATTCAAATATTGCTCTGTCAGGATTCTCTTGCCATCTTTCGTGAAAATCTCGTGCACTATACTGGATATAGGTTCATCTGCGCTCAGTATCCTGTCTATTTGCTCGCAAAGATATTCCCTACTTTGTGGTGGGAGAGTGTCTGTTGGCTTCATCTCGGTCAATTCTTGCGAACAGTAGCCACACAGCTTCTCAAGCGCTTTGTTACTCACTCCAGTATTGTCTGGGACGTCCGCAGAGAAAACTGCTTCCAAGCAAGTGGCAAAAAGGTTGCAATAACGTTCCGCGCTTTCCCTTAGCGCCCGCTCTGTGTTCTTGCGGTCAGTGATGTCTCTTCCGACGGCAAGTCCCAAAGTTTTGCCGTTTTGTCGCCTGATAGCGAGGAATAATTCAAGGAGGAATGTAGAGCCGTCTTTTCTTAATGCTTCGCCTTCGATGAGTGCTGTTTTCCCGCAATTTCCGGTCAGGAAAGCCCTTAATACTCGTGCGTGCCCCTCTCTATGCTTCTCGGATATCAACATGATTACTGGCTGGCCGAGTATCTCGGGGTTTGAGTAGCCAAAGACTTGTTCTGCGCCTTTGTTCCAGAATACTATTGTCCCTTTGCGGTCCACCTCCAGTATGGCATCGCGAGAGCGTGCCACGAGGACCCCGTGTATCTGTGTGCTTTTAGGTAGAGCTTGTGACTCTTTGTGCGGTGGTTCTGTCTCTTGCATCAGCAATTTTTGTTCTTACCACCATATTTACTTCCTTCCCTACCTGGTAAAAAACTCATGCTCCAATCATAATCGAACATAATCAACTATATCAAACGCATCAATTAATATGCAATAGGCATTTGGTTCAAGTTCGGGTGTCCAGATCATTCTGCTAATTGAGCATATGCCCACTCCGTAGTACTGATCATGGAAATGCTACTTCTGGGAAGAGCGTATTCAAAAAGGCAGTGCGACGCTGAAGCGTCGCACTGCCTAACTTCTCGAAACTCAAAAATGTCACAATCCCAGCTCTGAGGAGATTCCGTTCATGGCTTCGATTGCCAGGCTGATGAACTCTTCCAACTCCAGTCCGATTTGCTGACACTGAGCAACTTGCTCCCGATCGACTCCGGCAGCAAAGCTTCTCTCGCGAAAGCGTTTCATTACCGATTTGGTGCTTAGTCCGTTTAGTCTATCGGGTCGAACCAGCGCGGCGGCAGTGATGAACCCGCTCAGGGGGTCAGCACAAAAAAGAGCCTTGTCTAATTTTGTTTCTCGGGGAACGCCAAGGGCCTCGTTGTGACACAAAATGGCGTGGGTCATGACCTCATTGGCCCCTAATTCGCGTGCGAGATCGGCGCCCAATTTGGCATGGCTGCTCATATCGCCCTCAACCAGTTCCACGTCTATGTCATGGATGAGCCCGGTAATGCCCCACTCCTCTTCATTCTCTCCTAATTTCCTGGCCAAAGCCCGCATAATAGCCTCCGTGGCTAACATATGCCTGATCATATTCTTATCCTGCACATTGCCATGTATGGAATCAAGGATTTCCGCCCTGTTAAGCTTTGATATCATGTAAATACCCTTTCCCGATGCGCTAATAATATATCACGTAGATATTGCCCGGTGAAAGAGGCATCGTTTCGTGTCAATTGCTCAGGAGTGCCAGCACCCACAATGTAGCCTCCCTCGTCACCAGCTCCGGGACCAAGGTCAATAACCCAATCGGCGTTTTTAATCACATCCATGTGGTGTTCGATGACAATTACTGTGTTTCCGCAATCAACCAGACGCTGCAGTACCTTTAACAGGTAAGCGGTATCGGAGAAGGAAAGGCCGGTAGTTGGCTCATCCAGTATATAAAGGGTTTTGCCTGTGGAGCGGCGCGATAGCTCAGTAGCTAATTTCACCCGCTGGGCCTCACCTCCAGAAAGGGTCGGTGCCGGCTGCCCCAGGCAAATATAGCCCAAACCTACGTCTCGCAGTGTTTCCAGCTTACCTTTGATTTTCGAGAAGTGGTCAAAGAAGAGCAAAGCTTCGTCTACCGTCATATCCAAGATTTCGGCGATGTTTTTGCCTTTGAAGTGGATTTCCAGAGCCTCACGGTTATATCTTTTCCCTTTGCATAGCTCGCAGGCTACGGTGACATTGGGTAGAAATTGCATCTCAATCTGAACGTAGCCTGCCCCCTGACAGGCTTCGCATCTTCCCCCTTTTACGTTGAAGGAAAAGCGCCCCTGGCGATAGCCACGCATCCTAGCTTCAGGAACAGTGGCGAAAAGCTCTCGAATAGGGGTGAATGTGCCAGTATAAGTGGCCGGGTTGCTTCTCGGGGTACGACCAATCGGGGACTGGTCAATGTTAACCACCTTATCAATGCACTCAGTGCCAATGATGCCATCACACTCTCCCGGCCTTTCCTTAGCTCGGTAGAAGAGGCGGGCCAGCCTTTTGTACAGGACTTCGTTAATCAGAGAACTCTTGCCGCTTCCGGAAACGCCGGTGACGGAAACAAACTTGCCCAGAGGAATATGGACATCGATGTTTTTCAGGTTATTTTCCCGGGCGCCCTTAATTACCAGTTCTTTTCCTGAGCCAGCGCGGCGCTTAGGTGGCAGCGGAATTTGCCTTGTTCTACTGAGGTACTGCCCCGTTATTGATTCCGGGCAATCCATTATGTCCTGAAGTGTTCCTGTGCCAACAATTTCTCCCCCCTGTTTGCCGGCCCCCGGCCCCATATCAATAATATGGTCAGCGGATCTCATCATAGCTTCATCGTGTTCTACGATGATTATGGTATTATCCAGGTCTCTGAGGCGCTTCAGCGTGGTTATAAGTCGGGAACCATCGGCGGGGTGCAGGCCCACTGTGGGCTCATCACAAATGTAAAGGACACCACTGAGGCCGCTGCCAATCTGAGTAGCCAGACGAATTCTCTGTGCCTCACCGCCGCTCAATGTCGCTGAAGGGCGGTCCAGGGTCAAATAACTCAGGCCTATATCTCTGAGAAAGCCCAAGCGGGCATGAATCTCTTTGATTATTTGCCTGGCTATGGTGAGTTCCCGGGGACTGATTTTGTCACCTAGCTGCTCCACCCAGTTTAGGGCCTCGGTGACAGGCAGGGCTGTAACATCCATAATGTTTTTGCCTACAACAGTGACAGCTAAAGACTCGGGTTTAAGCCTCTTCCCTTGACAGGCAGGGCAGGGACTGGATGCCATATAGCGCTCAATATCCGCTCTGACACTATCCGAACTGGTCTCTCGATAGCGGCGCTCCAGATACCGTATGACGCCCGGAAAATTAGCGTAGTACTCACGCAGTTGGCCGTAACGGTCTTCGTATGTGGCGGGAATTAGCTCACCGCCGTCACCGTAAAGGACAATGCGCAGTTGTTCTTCGCTCAAATCCTTTACCGGTGTTGACAGGGAAAAACCGTGGCGGTGACCTAGAGACTGTAGTATGCTGCTGGACCAGGTGCTAAGCTGCCCATTTCTCATCCAGGGTTGAATAGCTCCTTCAACCAGGCTTAGTCCCTTGTCCGGGATGACTAAGTTAGGGTCGATTTCCAGCTTACAACCCAGTCCTGTGCAGGCAGGGCAAGCGCCATAGGGGCTGTTGAAGCTGAATGTTCTGGGAGCGATTTCCCCCAGGCTTATGCCACAGTAAACACAGGCAAAGTGCTCCGAGAAGAGCAACTCCTCCCCATCAAGTACTTTGACCAGCACCACGCCCGACCCCAGTTTCAATGCTGTCTCAATGGAGTCAGCCAGGCGAGTGCCATTTTCGTCTTGCTCTATTTGTAGTCTATCAACTACTACCTCTATGGTATGCTTTCTTTTCTTGTCCAGCTGAAATTCCTCGGACAGGTCATGAATTTGTCCATCAACCCGCACTCTGACAAATCCGGCCTTCTGCAAATCCTTGAGTATCGTGTGATGCTCGCCTTTCCGGTCTCTCACCAGCGGTGCCAGAATCATGATGCGGCTGCCCTCAGGTATTTCCCTGACCGCATCGACAATTTGCTGCACTGTCTGACGCGAGATCTCCCTTCCGCACTGGGGGCAATGGGGATGCCCAATGCGGGCAAAAAGAAGGCGCAAATAATCATAGATTTCCGTCGCCGTGCCCACAATGGACCTCGGATTATGGGGAGGCCCCTTCTGGTCAATAGATATAGCCGGGCTGAGTCCTTCGATGTAATCGACGTCCGGTTTCTCCATCTGCCCCAGGAACTGGCGGGCGTAGGTAGAAAGAGACTCTACATAGCGTCGCTGTCCTTCGGCATATATGGTATCGAAGGCCAAGGAGCTTTTTCCTGAGCCAGAAACACCGGTGATAACCACCAGTTTGTTCCTGGGGATAACGACGTCTATGTCCCTAAGGTTGTGTTCTCTGGCGCCCTTGATGAATATGGCATCTGGCATGATGCTCTATTGTAACATCAACGTCAGATGCCTCTCAAAAAAAGCTGCCCTAGCCTATCAGACCACTAAAGTGTATTATGACCGGTGCCAGCATCAGTGAAATTACCGACATCAGCTTGAGCATTATATTCAAGGACGGGCCGGCGGTATCTTTCATGGGGTCACCAGCGGTATCTCCAACGACACCTGCTTTATGAGCGTCTGAGCCTTTACCACCAAACTTACCGGACTCAATCCACTTTTTGGCGTTGTCCCAGGCACCACCGGCGTTGTTCAAGGTGATGGCCAGAACAAAACCAGTAGCCAGGGCGCCGATAAGAAAGCCAGCAAGGGCGTATTTGCCTAAAACCACTCCGACAATCACAGGTGCAATTATCGTCATTATGGAAGGAGCTAGCATTTGCCTCAATGCTATTCTGGTGGCGATATCCACACACTTGCCATATTCGGGCTTGGCTGTCCCCTCCATCAAGCCCTTTATCTCGCGCCACTGCCGACGGACCTCCTCTATAATCGCCGAGGTAGTCACTCCCACCGATTTCATCGTCATAGCGCAAAAGATAGGGGGCATAAGAGCACCTATGAATATGCCGACAATAACCGGCACGCTCAGCAAGCTTAATGCCTCGGGCAGTATCAGTTTGCCTTCGACGACTGTCACTATGCCTACAGCCATAGCGAATGCCAGAATCAAGCCCAGTGAATTCAAGGCAGCAGCACCGATAGCGAATCCCTTGCCTGTGGCAGCGGTGGTGTTGCCCAGCGAATCCAGAGCGTCGGTCCTCTCACGTACCTCTTCTGGCAACCCCGCCTGAGTGGTGATGCCTCCAGCATTGTCAGCTATAGGTCCGTAAGCATCGGTAGCCAGTGTCACACCGAGTGTGGACAACATGCCAACGGCTGCTAAAGCCACACCATAGAAGCTACCGAAGTAATAGGCAACCGCAATTGCCACAGCTATCAAGACTATTGGTGGCCAGGTGCTCATCAGACCGGTGGCAAAGCCTCTAATTATCGTGGCACCGGCACCGGTGGTGGAAGCTTCAGAGATTTCCTGGGTCGGCTTAAAGGCATAGGAGGTGAAGTAGTTTGTGCTCTCCCCCATTAAGGCACCAGCTACAAGGCCAGCCAGCATCGCCCAGAATAGAGCCAGGCTGGCATCGAGGAAATAAATGACCAGAAAACCAAATACCGCTGTCAATATCGTGGCGCCAAGCGTGCCGCGACGCAACGCTCCCAGGAGAGCAGACATGTCTACTTTCTCGCCAACTCTGACCAGAAAGCAGCCGATTATGGAGGCTACAATGCCGCCAGCCATAACCAGAAGAGGCAACCACCAGGCAGCTTGCAGGGCAGCCTCAGTTGAGAGTCCGGGAAATAGCTGTGTCAGCCATGGTGCTATTACGACACCAACAGTGGTGAGCGTCATAGTAGCAATGACAGTCTCCACATAAGACTCAAGGAGGTCGGCACCCATGCCGCATACATCGCCGACATTGTCACCGACATTGTCAGCTATGACCGCGGCATTCCTGGGGTCATCCTCCGGTATCCCCGCCTCTACCTTGCCCACTAGGTCAGAGCCGGCGTCAGCCCCTTTGGTAAAGATACCGCCGCCTACCCTGGCAAAAAGAGCTACCAGTGAAGCACCAGTCCCATAGGCGGGAATGATAAACAAGAACTTGTTTTCAGGGAGCCCATGCCATGCAAAATAGAGAATAGACAGCCCTATGATGCCAATGCTGACTACAGTCAGCCCCATAACCGCTCCACCCCGGAAAGAAACCCTCAGCCCCTGATTCAGCCCCTTCTGTGCCGCGGCGCAAGTCCGGCCGTTGGACCTCAGTGCCATGTTCATGCCGGCATAGCCAGCGCCCATAGAACATAGAGCGCCAAAGACAAAAGCCACACTTAATCTCCAGCCCAAACCGGGAATGACCGCTAGAACAATGGCTATTATCACTACCACAATGCCCAATGTGAGATATTCCCTGTGAATAAATGCCAGTCCCCCTTCTTTAATGGCGGCGGATATCTCCTTAAGCTTCTCTGAGCCCTGGTCTTGCTTTAGGACGTACCGTACAAAGTATGCAACCACACCCGCTCCCACGAGCCCCGCGATTACACAAATCCAGACTAAATCCATAGCACTACCTCCTGGATAGGCACAAAATTAGGGCACTCAAGCCAAGTCCCGGTGCCCTCGCTTTTGCTTGCTAACATACATGCCAGAGACGTCAGTTTAATACAAAAGGCACCAGCCGTCAATGATTTGCCGTCCATGTTCCGCTACAGGCAAAGATTGACCGTGGTTGGGGCTGGGTAGTAAAATCAGCCGTTAAAGCGGACATAAGGAGGCGAAAGCGGCGCATAGCCTTCAAGAGAAAAGTTGAGCGCGCGGATAACCAATGGTCGGTGATTACGCTTCGCAAAGAAAGGTTTTGAAATAGCCTGGAGAGGAGCTGGAGATGGATTTTGAATTTACCGAAGACCAGAAGATGTTCCAAGCGATGGTGCGGGATTTCTGTGCCAGTGAAATCACACCCCACGCTGCTGAATGGGACGAGTCGGAGGAATTCCCCCATGATGTTATCAAGAAGATGGCTGATGCCGGCATGAATAGCGTCCACTTTCCTGAAGAATACGGGGGGAACGGGGACGAAGTTACCTTTGCCATAGCCACTGAGGAGATTGCCCGTGCCTGCGCCGGCATAAGCGTCGTGTATCTCGTCAGCCTTGGCCTGGGTATGTATCCCGTGGTTATGCATGGCAATGAGCAGCAAAAAAGCAAGTATATCCGCCGTGTAATCGATGGGGCGATAGTGGCTTTTGGCTTAACTGAGGCCATGGCGGGCAGTGATGTGGCGGCTATGGAAACAAAATACGCCCGGGAGGGCGATTATTATGTTCTGAACGGCCAGAAGATCTTCATAAGCAACGGTGCTGAAGCTGATTTTGTGACCACCTTTGCTACGAAGGACAAATCTCTGGGTTATCGTGGCATCAGTGCCTTTGTGGTGGATAAGGGTACCAAGGGCTTCTCCGTGGGCAAATTAGAAAGGAAGATGGGACTGCACCCTGCTTCGGTAGCGGAGCTTATTTTCGATGACTGCAAAATACCTGTGGCCAATATGCTGGGCGAAGAGGGGAGGGGCTTCAGGATAGCTCTGGAAGGTATAGACGCCAGCAGGGTTAGCATAGCTGCTCAAGCGCTAGGTATTGCTCAAGCCGCTCATGATGCCGCCGTAGCCTATGCCAAAGAGAGGAAACAATTCGGTACTGAACTCGCTCGACTTCAGGCAATCCAGTGGATGATTGCCGATATGGCTACGGATATAGATGCCGCGCGGCTGCTGGTCTACAGGGGTGCCTGGTTGACCAAGAAAGAGGGGCATGCTCCTCCTAAAGAGGCGGCAATGGCCAAGGTTTTTGCCTCCGAGGCAGCTCATAGAGTTTGCCACAAAGCGGTTCAGATATTCGGCGGCTACGGCTACACCAGAGACTTTGCCGTGGAACGCTACTACCGTGACCAGAGGATAACTGAGCTTTACGAAGGAACCTCGGAGATGCAGAGGTGGACAATTGCCCGCCAGGTACTGGGTGTAAAGTAAAGGGGCAACCATGTTTACCGAGAAAACCCTGCGGGAGGCGGAGGAGGGCAAGAAGAAATGGGAGAAGGAAGTAGAAAAGGCCAGAAGGCAAAAAGCTGAGAGGGGCAAAAGGTTTTCCACCGTTTCCGACCTTGAAATAAAGGTAATCTATACCCCTGAAGATATCAAGGACCTGGACTTTGCCAGGGATATCGGCTATCCCGGCATTTTCCCCTTTACCAGGGGCTGTCAACCCACAATGTATCGAGGGAGAGAGTGGACTTTTCGCATGTTCTCCGGGATGGGCAGCGCCGAGGATACCAACAAAAGATGGCATCACCTGCTTAAAGAAGGCGAGACAGGGCTGAGCACCGCCTTCGACTTCCCCACTTTGATGGGATACGATACCGATTCGCCTCGGGCTGTGGGTGAGTGCGGGAGATGCGGAGTGGCAATTGACACCCTGAGAGACTTTGAGATTCTCACTCACGGAATTCCTCTGGACAGCGTCACTACCTCTATGACTATTAATCCCCCTGCCTCCATACTGTGGGCAATGTATCTGGCGGTTGCCGACAAATCAGGCGTAAGCTGGGACAAAATCGGGGGCACGATTCAAAACGACATGCTTAAGGAATTCATTGCCCAGAAGACATTCATGCTGCCACCCGAACCGTCGATCAGGCTGATAAGCGACACCGTCGAGTTCGGTACCCGGCATGTTCCCCTATGGAACACAATAAGCATCAGCGGCTACCACATCCGGGAGGCTGGCTCCACCGCTGTCCAGGAATTAGCTTTCACCCTGGCCGATGGGATAGCTTATGTCCAGGATGTCATCGGTAGAAAGAAACTGGATGTGGATTCCTTTGCCCCCCGTCTTTCCTTCTTCTTTAACTCTCACCTTGATTTCTTTGAAGAGATTGCCAAGTTCAGGGCAGCCAGAAGGATGTGGGCTCACATTATGAGGGACAGGTTCAAGGCTAAGAATCCCCGCTCCTGGTGGATGAGGTTTCATACTCAGACCGCAGGCTGCTCTCTGACTGCGCAGCAGCCCTACAACAATATTATCAGGACTACCACTGAAGCACTGGCGGCGGTCATGGGTGGGACACAGTCTCTACATACCAATGCCCTGGATGAGACCTTAGCTTTGCCCTCGGAATTTGCTGCTACCATTGCCCTGCGTACCCAGCAAATCCTCGCCGATGAGACAGGTGTCACCAACACCATAGACCCGCTGGCCGGCTCTTATTTTGTGGAGTCTTTGACCAAACTGATGGAGGAAAAGGCCTGGGAGTATATCAACAAGATAGATGACATGGGGGGTATTCTTGCTGCCATTGATAAGGGTTTTCCTCAGATGGAGATTGCCGATGCCGCCTATCATTATCAGCAGCAAATAGACAAGAAGGAGAAAGTCGTTGTGGGGGTGAATAGGTATGTTGTTGAAGAAAAGGCTCCTCCCGAGATACTGAGAATAGATGAAGAGGTCGAAGAAAAGCAGGTTGCCAGGTTGCAGGAGGTAAAGAAGGAGAGGGATAACCGTAAGGTGGCTCAACTCTTGCAAGACCTGGGCGCTGCTTCCAGGACGGACAAGAACTTGATGCCCTACGTGATCGAGGCGGTAAAGGAGTACGCCACCGAGCAGGAAATCTGCGATGTCTGGAGAGATGTTTTCGGGGAGTATCGAGACCCCGGATTCTATTAAACTCCGCTCTCAAAGTTCCCCTCTCTCTCGACGGGAGAGGGTTAGGGTGAGGGTGCGCTTCATGGAAGGCGAGATCGAGGATAGGTGAAGGAAATATGAAGAACTCAGGAAGAAGGATACGGATTTTGGTGGCCAAGCCCGGCCTGGACGGGCATGACCGGGGAGCGAGGGTTATAGCCAGGGCTTTCCGCGATGCCGGGTTCGAGGTGGTATATACCGGTCTGCATCAGACGCCGGAGCAAATTGTCGCTGCGGCGTTACAGGAGGATGTTGACCTGATCGGGCTGAGCGTTCTGTCCGGGGCCCACATGTCCTTATTCAAGCGGGTGCTCGAGTTGCTGAAAGCTAACAAAGCGGACGATGTAGTGGTCATCGGCGGCGGCATCATTCCCGAAGAAGATATTCCCAAACTTAAGACGCTCGGAATCAAGGAAATATTTTTGCCGGGCACCTCTCTCGATAACATAGTAGGCTGGGTAAGAGATAAAGTGAGTCCACGTTGCTAGACCTCCTGACGAGCAAAAAGACTTCATAGACAGAACGGGATGCGATGGATTCTGCTCTGCCGACCATGAAATCGTTGACTTGAGCCTCGATACACAATCAGATTAGGGTAATACCTGCCATTAGCATTACTTCTCTCTAGGGGATAACTGTTGACTTCTTTGGTGGGGGGATAGGGTAGGGATGGGTTTATGTAGATAATGTCTACAAACGATGAGGGGGAGTGGATTATCCAGATGAATTACCATGTGCTGGGTGGCTGACCTCAATGGCTATTCCTTTTCAAACAACAGGTAGTGCGAGACAATTGCTCCGTAACCTGCAGCTTGATACGTATGGAGATGCCATCCTTTCATTATGAACTCTTGAATCACCTCGGCGATTTTCTTGTGATGGTCTACTTGAACACATTCGTATTCCTTCATCTTGCCTGTAACTCCTTCCAAATGTATTGTGGGATTATTGGGATATTAGTTTATGCCATTATGCTTTACTCTTCAAACGGTATACTACGGAGCACTGGCGAAACTTCAAAACCCAAATAGATTTTTTCTACGAGCCGACATCTTCGCGGCTAGGCTTAGGTGCCGCGGAAGTAACTGGGCGAAACCCCTTGCCTTGCGAACATCTAGCTTTCCCTTATGAACAAGCTGGCTTTGAGTACCTGCTCACTGGACATCGCTTCTGGGGGTGGTCTGATGGCGCAGCACGCCCCTCTGCTTCATTTGTTCATGTCTTCGCTCTGAGGTTGGCTGATGGTATAATGCCATCAGGAGAGGGTTGAAGTGAAGAGGTTGGTTACTGTAGTCACCCCTGCAGTCCTTCTGGGAGGGTTAGTCCTACGTGGCTCAAGTGATATGGGCATTTCCGTCGCTGATACCAGTATTCCCGATAATGAGGTAATTTAATAAAGCAACCAGTAATTCCCCGGTAAGTGATATCATTACAATGTTTGGAGTACTTAGCGAGTAACCAACCAGTCGATTTGGAAAGGAGGAACACTCATGGCAAGCAATGAACTTCAAGCGATTCTCGACACATTGAAATCGAGCCCCAAGATAGGAGACCTCAGTATTGAAGAGCAAAGTGCTCAAATGGAGGTTGGTTTGACGCAGTTCAAAGTTCCAACGGACGTACGTTGTGAGCCAGTCAACGCAGGAGGTGTTCCCGCTGAGTGGATTACCACTCCCGGTGTAAATACCGAACGAGTTATCTATTACCTCCATGGCGGTGGTTATGCATATGGTTCAATCAATACACATCGTGAGATGGTTTCTCGATTGTCCCGAGCGGCAAGTGCTAGAGTCCTCATCATCGATTACCGGCTTGCCCCGGAGAACCCATTCCCAGCGGCGCTGGACGATTCCACAGCAGCCTACCGCTGGCTTCTTTCTGTTGGGGTAAATCCTACTCGACTGGTAATTGCCGGCGAATCTGCCGGTGGGGGTCTGACTGTAGCAACACTTGTGGCATTACGAGATGCTGGTGAACCACTACCAGCGGCAGGAATCTGCCTTTCACCATGGGTGGACCTGGAATGCCTGGGGGAATCTATGGTTACTAAGGGGGAGATAGACCCTATGGCAACTAGAGAAGGTACACTGATGCTGGCGAAGGCTTACCTTAGAGACACCGACCCCCGCACACCCTTAGCGTCTCCTTTATATGCAGACCTGACAGGGTTACCCCCGTTGTTGATTCAGGTAGGAACTGCAGAGATATTATTCGATGATGCCACGCGCTTGGCTAATCGTGCGCGAGCCGCTGGCGTGGATGTCATTCTAGAGCCGTGGGAGGATATGATTCACATGTGGCATTTCTTCGCTGCCATACTCCGGGAAGGGCAGGAGGCAATTGACAGAATTGGCGAATTCATCCGCCAGCATTCCTGATAGTGAGATAACCGGCAGTGTAGGTAAGGTAAGCAATTCTTCGGCGAGTGCTACAATTAGGATTACTGGAGTATTTAATGAGTAACGCAACCAGTGGTTTCGGAAAGGAGGAACATTGATGGCAAGTAACGAACTTCAGATGATTGTCAATATGTTGAGATCGCAGCCCAAGATGTCAGACCTTAGTATCGCGGAACAGCGTGCCCGAATGGAGGTTGGCTTTACGCAGTTCAAACCTGCAAAGGACGTTAGTTATGAACCAGTCGATGCAGGAGGTGTTCCCGCCGAGTGGATTGCTACTCCCGGTGTCTTGACTGAACGGGTCATCTATTACCTGCATGGCGGTGGTTATGTAATAGGTTCAATCAATACACATCGTGAGATGGTTTCTCGATTGTCGCGAGCGGCAAGTGCTAGAGTACTCATCATCGACTACCGACTTGCCCCAGAGAACCCGTTCCCGGCGGCGGTAGACGACTCCATAGCGGCCTACCGCTGGCTCCTTTCTGTTGGGGTAGATCCTGCTCGATTGGTAATTGCCGGCGAGTCTGCCGGCGGAGCTCTAACTGCGGCAACGCTGGTGGCATTACGAGACGCGGGTGAACCGCTACCGGCGGCAGGGATCTGTCTCTCACCATGGGTGGACCTTGAAGGCTTAGGGGAATCCGTGGTTACTAATGCGGAGACGGACCCTCTAGTAAATAGAGATATTGGACAGATATGGGCGAAGGCTTACCTTAGAGACACCGACCCCCGCACGCCCTTAGCGGCTCCCCTATATGCAGACCTGACAGGGTTACCCCCGTTGTTGATTCAGGTAGGAACTGCAGAAATAGGATTGGATGAGGCCAGGCACTTAGCTGACCGCGCGCGAGCCGCCGGCGTGGACGCCACTCTAGAGCCGTGGGAGGATATGATCCATATGTGGCATTTCTTCGCTGCCATACTCCCGGAAGGACAGCAGGCAATTGACAGAATTGGCGAATTCATCCGCCAGCATTCCTGATAACAAAATAACTACCAGCCAAACCGAAGCCAGTAATTCCTATGCAATTGCTGTGATTGTGAGGCCCTGGACAACCCCATCTGGTGAGGGAGGCTCAAATGGACTATAGAAGGCTGTCTTTTGGAGAAAAAGTAAAAGGCTTTCTGGGAGCCCCGGCAAACACGTTCAATAATGTGGAAGCTGAAGCGCTGGGAAGTGCCCTGAAATACTTCACAATATGGCTTGTAGTATACGCAATCTTGCGAACGGTAGTTTTCTATACATTGGAGAGGCGAGTTTTTCAGACGCTATGGGATTTGCTTGGGGTAGGCGATGCCGCACCATACCTATACCATTTTGACCCGGTTATATTTGCTCTGCTAGGTGTGCTTGGTGCCTTTGCCAGCCTTTTCGTAACCGGCTCTTGGACACACCTATTTGTACGGGCTTTCGGTGGTAGAAAAGGCTACGGGAACACCATAAAAGCATTTGCTTATGGCTATACTCCGCTCTTCCTGTTTGGCTGGATACCATTCGTAGGAATGCTACTGTGGATCTGGGCACTGGTGTTAAACATAATCGGCATAAGGCAGCTACATGAAATATCCACAGGGAGGGCAGTTGGCGCGGTGCTACTCAGCATAGTAGCACTAGTAATCATTGGAGTCTTAATAGGCCTGTTCGTTGTGCTATTCTTTGTTATCCTGGCGGCTGCGTAGGACGATTTACACGTAGTGAACTGGAGATAATCGGTGGAGGAAGGATATGGACATGGAGGATGAGCGCAAACGAGCTATGAATTCATTGCGGGCAATCAAAGAGAGTCTGGAATATAATATGTCTGATGTAGGAATCCCCCTAGTCGCCGCGTATCATTCTGCGCTTGATAAACTGGAAAAAACAGGCATTGATGTGTCGGATTTCCGCATACCTGACTCCTGGGTCCAGGGACCTGATATTCCGTTCATTTTCGGTCGACAGCTTGGCGGTCCAAGAGTCAAGAGAGAGCTATTCCTGATCAAATTGGATTCTCTTCTGGAATATTTGGCATAGACTGTGACCCGCTATAAGAAGGGCTCTATGTTTGAATATCTACGCTGGGAATCTTGGTGATATAAGGGGACGGTAGAATGAGAATAGCAGCGGGTACTCTGATGATAACCTTCGGTGTGGCACGGTTAATCCCTTTGATTCTTCTTGATTTGAGGTTAGGTATTCACGGCTTTAGCGACCCTTACTTCGTTTCCTTCTTCATCTCTGCTGCATTTGTTGTTACTGGCGGTACCGTTTGCCTTAAGAGAAGATATTGGAAACTATGCTTTTCCTCGGCTTTGGTAGCCGTTCTCCTTGTCGTCTATTGGCTGGCTGGCGGTGCCTATTCAACAGCTGATTCGTCAGGGATATTCTGGCTTTTCACTACTATGGGGACTCTCCCGATAATCTTCGTTTGTCTTACGAAGAAAGAGTGGCAAGAAATCTCGACTTGACTGGATTTATATATCAGCCGACATACTCGTGGCCAGGCTTAGGTAGCACCGATGTATGTAGGGTACACCCCCCTGTCTTGTGAACAACCTGGCCGTGAATACCTGCTACCTAAACAGGGACTTTAGAAGTCTACTATCCTGATAGAATGGGTTATACCAGGAAGTCAAACAGCGTAAGGGGGCGTATTGACAACCCCCTCTTAATTCCCATATGATGTATAAAAGAGGCAAGAGGTGAAGCTATGCCCCCAATATTCCAATGTATTGGCATTTTGACTTCACTCAGGACAAAAATCCAACTAAGAAGACCACAAGGCCAGCTATAAATAGGACACCACCGGCAGCGATACCGATAATCCTGTTTTTCCTTTCTGCGGCAGTTAATTCAGACCAGGGTTTTTGCTTCCTTCCGATGGCAATACCAATAACAATGCCGGCACCAACACCTACCGCTAAGCCGATTGGATATCCTTCCATTTAAACAGTCCCCCTTTCCTTTTGCCGTTATTATACTCCAAGTATTTCATTTACACCTCTTCTCTACCTGATGATGAGACTGGAATCGCTCGTAGTAGTGGATCTCAATCGGAAGAAGGCATATTGACAACTCCAGCCAGGTGGATTTGAACAGGATAAACAGAGAGGTAACTAGAGGATGAGACTATGGAGACAGAAGAGGAGCTCAATAAGCAACTCGAGGATATCCTGATCGAAATAGATAGGGCTAAGAGGGAATTGAAGGCCCTGCGAAGACATGCGACGGAAAGCTCGAAGGGAAAACCAAGAGCCAGCTTCATCACAGGTAAGGAACAGATGATTGAGGCTGCGGAAGCTGCAAAGCAATTGAATACATTAAAGGAACGAGAACATGAGATTCGGGCTAAATTGCAGTCAGGCAACCACTAACCTTGCGTATGTCAGGATAAGAACTTGTGTTGTTACTCAGCAAGGCTCGGTTTTGTACAATCCTCCGATGTAGCCTCAAACCATTCTCAAACTTTATGTTTCTTGTGTGTTATCTGCCGGGCTGCTATAATGTCGCAAAGGGAATTACGTTTAATAGGAGACAGATGGCTCAGAAGAAAGCAGCCAAAAAGACAGGAAAGAACGCGCGGAAGAAAGGCGCCGAATATCTTCGGAAGGGCCCGAAGAAGTGATGAGATAAGGGCCGATCTATTTGCAGTCTTGAGCGGATTCTATTTCATTGCTGCCCTACAGATAGCAAGGGAACAAGATTGACGTAGCCCGGCCAGCGGATTTGGAGAGGCATTCCATGCAAAATGGCACAATAAAACGGCTAATTGCAGACCGTGGTTTTGGGTTTATCAAGACAGAGCGGGAAGAAGACCTCTTCTTTGGCCGCAACCAGCTTCAAGGGGTGGATTATGGTTCCCTTAGAGAAGGGCAAGAAGTGGAATTTGAGGTTACACGGGACCCCAA
>Ga0209427_10002234_pt1 | contig 22736 bp, 18 predicted proteins | sample DeeMarSWOR136_30_FD_187465 | JGI IMG/M metagenome (GOLD analysis project Ga0209427, IMG submission 187465) | Marine sediment microbial communities from White Oak River estuary, North Carolina - WOR-1-36_30 (SPAdes) (version 2) | ecosystem: Environmental > Aquatic > Marine > Intertidal zone >...
CCCGCCACAATCTTGGTTCCATAGTCCAGCATCTGCCGGGTATGAAAAGTCCCATCCCTGCCAGTGATTCCTTGAACTACAACTTTGGTTTTTCTGTCAATCAGAATGCTCATCTTAAATCCTTTCCAAAATAGAATGTTTTGAAAATATATTCCCGAAGTGTTGATTGAAACGCAAGAGCATGAACTACCTCTCGAACATTTTCATCTGAGAAGTTCCGGAAAGCTCGATGGCTTTTTTGACTACCTCTTCCATGGAGGAGGTGGCGGTCAAGTTGACTTCTTCCAATATCTTTCGTGCTTTATCCTCATTGGTCCCAGTCAATCTGACTACAATAGGAACTTGTGGATTCAGCTGCTTGACCGCATAGACTATCCCGTTGGCAACGTCGTCGCAGCGAGTGATTCCGCCGAAGATGTTAAACAGAATAGCTTTAACGTTTGCATCTCTCAAGATAATGTTCATGGCGTTGACCACTTTCTCGGGATTAGAACTTCCACCAATATCCAGGAAATTGGCAGGCTCTGCGCCGAAACGCTTGACCAGATCCATGGTAGCCATTGCCAATCCGGCTCCATTTACGATGCAGCCGATGTTCCCATTCAATTTGACAAAAGAGAGTCCCTTCTCCCTGGCTTCCACCTCGGCTTGTTCCTCCGCATCCAGATCCCTCATCTCCTCTATTTCGCGATGCCTCGCCAGTCCGCTATCATCTATATTTATCTTGGCATCCAGAGCCCAGACCTCCCCCTCAGGTGTGGTAATAAGTGGGTTTATCTCTGCCAGAGAGCAATCATTTTCACAAAAGGCTCGATAAAGCTTCATTATCACCGGAGATGTTTGATTGGCGATCTTCGTATCGGAATAAAGTTTATAAGCCAGATCTCGCGCCTGAAATGATTGTAGCCCCAGCAAGGGATTCACCTCTAATTTGTGAATTTTCTCCGGAGTCTCTTTTGCCACTTCCTCGATGTCAATGCCACCCGCAGCCGAGACCATGATCACCGGCTTTTTGGTATTTCTGTCAACGATCACCCCGATATAAGATTCACTGGCAATGTCTTTGCATTCGGTCACCAGAACCTTTTTCACCGTCAGCCCCTTGATCTCCATGCCCAAGATTTGGCTGGCCATCTCAAAAGCTTCGTTTGGGTCATCGGCCTTCTTTATGCCTCCGGCTTTGCCCCTTCCACCCACGTGCACTTGGGCTTTTACCATAACCGGCTTACTGATTTTCGCCGCTATTTCCTTGGCTTCCTCGGGAATCGAAGCGACCTCACCTTGAGGAAGAGGGATGCCGTATTTGGCAAAAATCTGTTTGGCTTGATATTCGTGAATCTTCATCTTGACTCCTTTGTGTTTTATCAAAGATCGTTTTATCATCTCACTCACTACCCCCACAAAGTGGAGAGGGGGACGGAGGGAGAGGTTATCTTCTATCTCTGATTTTGCGATGTAGTTGAGATATTCTTCAGAAAGAATTCTGCCTCTTTTAAGAGAATCTCCTTCTTATTTAAATCCGGATCATCCAATACCATCTCCAGAAGATGGTTCAATATTTGACCAATCAAAGGCGAAGGTTGTAGATTGAACTTGTCCATGATCTCGTTTCCATCGAGTTCCAAATCTTTTAAGCCAAATGGAGGTTTTCTTTCTATTTCTAATCTTGTTCTTTCTTCCAACTCATCCACATCTCGAGTCTCCCCACCTTTACCTTGAGCCACCACGTCAGCCCTGCGCAGGTTCAGAAGGGGGAAGATAAGCTCCTCCCCCATTTTTCTGATCAGTCTTCTTACGCCTTTATCAGTCACACCGGTTGTGAACATGTGCTTCTCCACCAAGAGCGTTACTTTTTCTATAATCTGGTTAGAATAGCGGAGTCTTTCAAGAATCTTTTTAGTTACCCTGGCTCCCTTTTTGTCATGACCATAAAAGGTGGAACCTTCCTGAGTCAACTCTCGACATTCTGGTTTTGACACGTCATGAAACAAAGCTGCCAAACGGATCACCAACTCCCGGGGGGCATTATCCACTGTTAGGATGGAATGCTCGAAAACATCATAAGCATGATACCCACCTGGTTGGTCTACCCCTATCCCTGCCTGTAGCTCAGGAAAAATTCTTTCCAAAAGACCAGTCCTTCGCATCAATCTGAAACCGCTGCTGGGATATTTTGCTTTCAACAAAAGCTTATTTAATTCCTCTTGAATTCTTTCAGGCGAAACAAAAGAGATCAAATCCACATTTTCACATAGACTCTCAAAAGTCCTCTCCTCCAGATCGAATTCGAATCTTGCTGCAAACTGCACCGCTCTCAACATGCGCAAGGGATCATCCTTAAAAGAATTGGGGTTGGTGATCCGAATCAATCTCTTCTTGATGTCTTTTTTGCCTCCTAATGGATCCACCAATTTTGTTGTGGAGAGATCCTCGGCCATTGCATTTATGGTAAAATCCCGGCGAGACAAATCGTCTTCCACTCTTAAACGATGATCGAACTCGACCGTGAAATCCTTGTGTCCTGGACCGGTGCTGTATTCTTTTCGAGGCATGGCGATGTCAAAAACGTTTTTGCCATTATACTTCTTATGGGGCGCAAATTTTATCACTCCGAAGGATTTGCCCACTAAGTCAACTTTTCCAAACTCTCTGAGGAGGGAACAAAGATCCTTCATTGGTATTCCGGTCACCAGATAGTCCTTATCCTTGTCCGGAAGAATGGGAGATATATATTTATCCCTTACCGCTCCCCCTACTTCATAGATTTTCCCTCTGTCCAGAATAGCTTTTATGATCTCGTTACTCAATCCTGCAATTTTTTCCATTTGGTTTTCAATATTAAGCAATAGCAGATGGTTTAATGAATCTAACTGTGTAGTTCCAGAAATTACCTATTACCTCATCTAAGGCAAACCCAGTCCTTTTCACTGCTTCGATGGTAGTTGATTTCAAAGGATAATCGGGATCGGGCAAAAACTCTGTTACCGCCAGAACCCCACTTGGTCGGAGCACTCTTTTAATTTCCTGAAGTGCCCGGTGCCGATCAGGTATCTCCTGAAGAACGGTTATCATAAAGGCCAGGTCGAAAAAATCATTTTCAAACGGCAGTTTGTAGGCATTACTCTGTATGGACTTAATATTTTTGATGTTTTGGTTTTCAGGTCTGTTCAGCTTGGTTTCCAACTGTTTCAGCATTTTTGGCTCAATATCAACGGCATATACTTTGCCTTCCTCGCCAACAACTCTGGCGGCAAACGTAGTGAAAGCCCCACTACCGCATCCCACCTCCAAAACACGCATCCCCCTTTTTATTCCGCTTCGTTCGATTACTTTGTCCGCAGGTTGCAGTTTTCTTCTGAAATCACTATCCAGAAATTGCCCCATAAACGCAGGAGCCGGAAAATGAAATAGTTTCCTAAATATTCTAATAATTACCTGATATAATGCAAAAAGACCCAAGATCATTAATAAGATTTTTATTACCATAATCTGAGTGCCTGCAATAGGGATGTTCTAACGTCTTGAATTTGACCAAATAGCTTAAGTGAACTATAAATCCATTTTTATTTCTATATATTATGAAAGAACCTTTTTCCTTACCTCATTCCTTGCCTCCTCTCCATTCTATGGAGAGGGGGTTAGGGGGTAAGGTCTCATTTACTCATTTAAGAACTATTCTCGTTCCTGCATTCTTTTTCTTCACCGAATCATATGCTTTGGGTATGGAGGTGATAATCACCTCTTTTCCTCCTGACTCCAAAAACTGGATGGCTGCCTCTATTTTTGGACCCATGCTCCCAGCTGGAAAATGTCTTTCAGCTAAATATTTTTTGGCTTCCTCTACCGTAAGCCTATCTAAATCCTGCTGCAGGAGAGTGCCATAATTTAGGGCAACCTTTTCCACCTCAGTTAGGATCAGGAGCAGCTCCGCGCCGATATCACGAGCCAAGACGGCTGAGGCACGATCTTTGTCAATAACCGCATCCACTCCTTCAAGCTTGCCATCATTTTCCACATAAACCGGAATCCCCCCGCCGCCAGCAGCAATCACGATGATACCTTTTTCCACTAACGTTTTTACAGTTTTTTTTTCCACGATCTCTAAGGGGATGGGAGATGGAACTACCCGTCTCCACATCTTACCGCGATCTTCTTTCACCACCCAACCATTCTGTTTGGCCAATTTTTTGGCTTCTACTCTTGAATAAAACTGCCCGATGAATTTGCTCGGTTGTTTTATGGAAGGATCCTCTTTGTCCACGATGACCTGGGTTACTATGGTGACGACCTCCCTTTTTATCCTTTCTTTATTGAGCCGATTCTGAAGCGACTGCTCGATCATGTAACCCATTCCTCCCTCGGTGTCCGCCACACAAATTCCTAAAGGGAGAATGGGAGCTTTGCCCCTGGCGAACTCCACCCTTAGGACGGCATTCCCCACCTGAGGTCCATTGCCGTGAGTTATGGCCAGATTGTAGCCATCCTTTATCAATTCTACAATTCCCCGCAGGCTCTCCCTGGTGTTGGAGAATTGTCTGGCAATGGTGTCTTCTTCACCCTTTTTGGTGATGGCATTGCCGCCCAAAGCTACTACCGCTGTCTTTTTTCTTCGCATAAACTACAGAAGGTCTCCCCAGGCATGTCGATTTTGGAAAATCGACCTACGGCTTTTGTTTTCTTTTCAAAAATATTTCAACTGCTTCTTGTAAATCGGGTTTGCCTATCTCCTGTAATTCATATCGCACACGGATCGACGGTTTATTGATCTTTAGTATTTTGGTCAAATCCACCGGAGTGGCTATCACCACCGAATCGCAAGGGATCGAGTCTATAGTTCTCTCCAGATCCTTTATTTGCTTTTTGCCATAACCCATTGCTGGAAGAAGTGCTCCTATTTCAGGATAAGATTCAAAGGTCTTTTTGATCTCGCCTTTCACCCAGGGTCGGGGATCCACCGTGTCTTCGGCCCCAAATTTTTGTGCAGCGATTACTCCTGCTCCATAGGTCATTCCCCCGTGCGTCAGGGTGGGTCCGTCTTCCACTACCAAAACATTCTTACCGCGAATTAGCTCTGGTTTCTCGATGTATATGGGAGATGCAGCTTCTATCAAGACAGCTTTGGGATTCGCAAATTTAATGTTTAATCTCACCTGTTCTATGTCTTCATAGTCGGCGGTATCAATTTTGTTTATCAGAACCACGTCTGCTAATATCAGATTTGTCACGCCCGGAAAATAAGAAAGTTCATCTCCTGGTCTATGGGGATCAACCACGGTGATATGTAAATCAGGCACAAAGAAGGGAATATCGTTGTTCCCGCCGTCCCAAACCATAATATCAGCTTCCTTTTCTGCCTCCCTCAAGATCACCTCATAATCGACGCCGGCATAAACTACTGTCCCTTGCACGATATGAGGCTCGTATTCTTCTCTCTCTTCAATGGTGCAATGGTGCTTGTCCATATCTGAGATTGAGGCAAAACGCTGGCAAATTTGCTTGGTCAAATCGCCGTAGGGCATGGGATGCCTTATCACTACCGGAATTTTGCCTTTTTGTTTTAACAATTGACATACCCTCCGGGTGGTTTGGCTTTTACCGCTTCCGGTCCTTGCCGCACAGACAGCAATCACCGGTCGCTTGGATTTCAACATGGTGCTCTTTTTTCCCAGTAACTTAAAATCTGCACCCCAGGCAGTTACCAGCGCACACCTTTCCATTACGTATTGATTTGAGACGTCGCTATAAGAGAAGACCACCTCATCAATTTTGGATTTCTTTATCAGCTTTTCTAGATCATCTTCAGATACAATGGGAATGCCTTTAGGATAGAATTTTCCTGCCAGCTTTGCTGGATATTTTCTCTTTTCGATATTTGGAATTTGCGTAGCGGTAAAGGCGATCACTTCATACTGACGGTTATTCCGGTAGAGTACATTGAAATTGTGAAAATCCCTCCCTGCTGCCCCCATTATCAAAACTCTTTTCTTCTGCATAGACCTTCCTTACTTTAAGAGTGAAATGTCCGAATAACTCCAAGTACGAGAGTTTTCTATTTCTTATAAGAACACAGAAACAGCGTTCAGGATCTTGACGAATCTAATCTTCCTGGTTTAAATGCTGGCGGGCGCCCATCCTTTGGTGTTAGCATATCACAAGTGGGGCGCCCACCTTCATTTACATTAAACGAAAATTTATTCTCAAAAGTTAAGGCATTATATCATCGATCTGAGCTTTTTGAAGCTTTCCACTGAAATCAACATAAATGGCTTTCCATTCGGAGAAAACATCCAGGGCTGCAGTTCCAGCTTCTCGATGTCCGTTTCCAGTGTGATTGGTTCCACCGAAAGGAAGATGAACTTCAGCCCCGATGGTGGAGGCGTTCACGTAGAATATTCCGGTATAACTATCTCTCATAGCCTGGAAGGCTTTGTTTACGTCCTGTGTATATACCGAAGCGGAGAGTCCATAAATGGTGCCATTGTTGATATCTATGGCCTGCTCCAAGCTATCGCAAGGAATGATAGACACCACAGGACCAAAAATCTCCTCCTGGGCAATTCTCATCTGAGGATCCACATCTCCGAAAATGGTGGGTTCATGAAAATATCCATGTTTGTAATCTCCGGATGTCATTCGGTTACCGCCGCAGAGGAGTTTTGCCTCTTTTTTGCCGATCTCCACATACTCCATAACCGTATTCAACTGATCCTCACTAATCGAGGGTCCCATCTCTACGGCTGGATCCAAACCATTCCCGATCTTTAAAGCCTTTGCTCTGGCTACAAATTTGTCGGTAAACTCCTTTACAACTTTCTTATGCACTATTACCCTGGAGGCTGCCGTGCATCTCTGACCGGTGGTGCCGAATCCTCCCCAGACTGCTCCTTCGATGGCCAGATCTATTTTGGCATCATCCATTACCATGATAGCATTCTTCCCGCCCATCTCCAAATGTGTGTGTTTGAAACTTGGAGCACAGACCTCTGAAACAGTCCTTCCTACCGCGGTCGACCCAGTAAACGTAACCAACTTAACATCATCCGACTTCATCAGGGGAATTCCTACCGCACCTCCTGATCCGGTGACAAAGTTGACCACCCCTTTGGGAATTCCCACCTCTTCGCAAGCTTTCACCAGATTGTACGCAGAAAGTGGGGTGTAAGATGCTGGCTTAAAAACCACCGTATTTCCGCAAACCAGAGCTGGCATGAGTTTCCAGGAGGGAATGGCCATGGGGAAATTCCAGGGAGTGATCATAGCACACACTCCCAAGGGCATTCTTACTGACATCATAAATTTGTTAGGAAGCTCAGAGGGAGTGGTCTCTCCGAATTGCCGCCTCCCTTCACCAGCCATGTAGTAGCTCATGTCGATGGCTTCCTGTACGTCCCCACGCGTCTCCTTCAAAACCTTACCCATCTCCTGGGTCATCTGACGAGCAAAGTCCTCTTTTCTTCGGACTAATGTCTCACCTAACCGGAAGAGCATCTCGCCCCTCTTAGGTGCAGGAACCAGTCTCCATTTCTTGTATGCTTCCTTCGCCGCATCGATTGCCCTTTTGACGTCCTCCTCGTTAGAAGCTTGGAATACCCCTAATAGCTCTCGGGTATCAGCTGGATTCCGATTCTCAAAAGTCTTCTTAGCCACCGAATCGACCCATTCACCATTGATGAAGTTCTTATAAACCTTGGCGTCCGCCATATTACCTCCTCGATGTTTTTGAGGTTATCTTTTTGAAACCTGAAGAATTCTAATTAGACCATTCAAATGACACTCAGCCTTTCCGATCGAAAATCACATCTTACCCACAAATGCGGGATTTGTGAAAGCTCAAATATACAGCTTAACTCATCACCTGTCAACTTTTTTAAACAATTTTCTTTGCGATTTCTTTCAAAAAGTTGGCAACGACTTTTCCCGCTTGACATCTACATCTGGCGACACGTCAATCACTTAACTTTAGATGAGATACAAACTTAGTGCGTTTTGTAACAAGCTCGGAGAAAACATTGAACAATAATTGTTGTTCCGGGGTGCCCTTCAGGGTGAATCCCTTCAGGATGAACCCTCACCCCGAAACACGAAAGTCAGGAGTACGCATACCCCCTGACCGACAATCCAAGGCAGCTTTGCTGGGGTGTTCCCGCCTTTGGCGGGAACCTGAAATCCCTTCCCCACATGATCCCCCGCCAAAGGCGGGGGAAAAGACAACAAGCTTTTTATGGTTCACCTAAAGGTGAACACTCCAGATTCTCCTCTACAATTAGTTTTCAGGGCTCTCACGAAAAGGTCTTGACAAAAGATGAAGCAAGAAATATATAAGCAACCAAGAAAAATGAAGAAAAAATTAAACCGAAAATTCTACAATCGTCCAACACTGAAAGTCGCCAGAGAGCTTTTGGGAAAATACCTGGTGGTTAAAAAAGAGGGGACCTATGTTTCCGGAAAGATCGTAGAGACTGAAGCATATATCGGTCCGGATGATCCTGCCAGCCACGCCTATCGAGGGATGACTCGTCGAAATAAAGTCATGTTTGGCGATCCAGGATACGCCTACGTCTATCTAACCTACGGGATGCATCATTGCCTGAATTTTGTCACCGAAAGAAAAGGATTTCCAGCCGCAGTCTTGATCAGAGCTTTGGAGCCTTCGGAGGGAATCGAAATAATGAGAAAAAGAAGGAAAATAGAGGATTTAAAAAACCTGACCAATGGTCCTGCAAAGGTGTGCCAAGCATTGGGAATTGATAGAACATTGAATGGAGCAGATCTCTGCTCGGATGTAATCTATGTTGAAGATCGAGAAAACGAACCCGCCAAGATTGTGTTCACTTCCCGAATAGGAATTAAAGAAGGAAAAGACAAAAAGTGGAGATTCTACATAGAAAACAATGAGTTCGTTTCCAAATAACTTAGATAGTTGCTCGTTAGCGTCCTATTTTTCTCGTTGACTTTCTCCTGTTGATCCTTTACTTTCAAATATGCAGACGTATATGTGTTAAAGAGCAGGTGAAAAGCAATGGAGATGATCCTTCAATTTTTAATCATTGCACCGCCCATACTCTTCGCTTTGACCGTGCATGAATACGCACATGGATGGGTGGCTTTAAAGTTCGGTGATCCCACAGCTAAGATGGCTGGAAGATTGACCTTGAATCCATTGTCCCATCTCGATCCTATTGGCACCATTATGCTTTTTCTGATTCACCTGGGATGGGCAAAGCCGGTTCCGGTCAATCCATACTATTTCCGCGATCCCAGAAGGGATATGATGTGGGTCTCCTTTGCAGGACCTGGAGCGAATATCTTAGCGGCTTTCGGTTTTGGTTTAATTATTCGTTTTTTGAATCTCTTTCCAGCAAACCCGGATTTGCAGTCTTCTCTCTTTGGCGTTATTGTCCAAATGATAGTCTTCGGGCTGGTCATAAATCTGATTTTGGCTTTTTTCAATCTGATTCCCATCCCACCATTGGATGGGTCGAAAATATTAGCAGGAATTTTACCTCCAGAATATGAGGAGCTTTTTATGCAATTAGAAAGGTTCGGACCTTTCTTACTAATCGGGATCATCTTCATTGGTCGAGCCTTGCATATTCCAATACTATGGGGAATTCTATCTCCTTTTGTAAGCTTTTTCAGCTATCTTTTTGCTGGCGCAGATCTCAGTAGGTTTCTGTAAAATCCCTCTCCCCGATGGGGAGAGGGCAAGGGTGAGGGGGAACTATGTTCAAACTCATATTCTCACCATTTATCTTGAGCATTTTTTTGATCATCAACTGTGCTCCCAAGCCAAAAATTTTGCCTGAGGAGAGGACGCCGCAAAATGTTTTAATGTGTGCGGTTAAGAATCAAATGGAATTTGAAACTTTTGCCTGCATCGTGAATCTGAAGCTCAAAGGGACAAAGACGAAAACTTCAGGCACGGTTGAGTTCTTTTATAAGCCGCCTGATCTTTTTTCATTTTACCCTCGATCATTTTGGGGAGCAAATACTTTCAGAGCAAAAGGCGAAGATGACACTCTGACGATTTATTTTCCCAACGACAACGAGTATCATATTGGCAGCTTTTTTGACTTCGAAAAAAGTGCGCTGTGGGGTTTAAAAATGGATTTGAAAACTTTTTTGGAAATAATCACCGGCGAGGATGGATTAAGTGAAGAAGATGTGCATTACGCTGGAAAGGATAAAAATAGCTTCATATATGAATCTGAGAATGAAAGATGGGTCAAACGATACTGGGTTGATTTTGGAAGATGTCGTATCACCAAAAGCCTGTGGATGGATAAGAAGTGGGGTGAAGCTTATCAGATAGAATATAAGAATTTTGCAAGACTCCAAGAGGTAGAACTGGCAAAAACCATACAAATAAAATCAAGTGCCAAAGAGGACGCAAAAATAAAATTCATCGAGCGCAAATTTAATCTTCCCATCCCGGAAAAGAAATTCCAACTCAAAATTCCTCCGGACGCCAAAAGGATTACTTTCGAATCTAAGCAGAAATAGCAGATCTATTGGGAGAGATGCTCAATCCTTGTCCCAACTCTAAGAGAGGATCAAATGTGTAGTTGCCCAATTCATACCGCTTTTAGCGGTATCCCGCCAAAGGCGGTGATTGGGCACTCGAAAGCTTGATCAATCAAGCAACTACACCTTTAAAATCTTTTTCTTGGTTTTTGGGAAAAGATGGAGGGGGGTTTTTGAGAGCAAAATTGGTTGACTTTTGTACCCCATTGTGTTAATATTACGCTCAATAACTCAGGTGAGAAACGGCATGATATTTAAACAAATAGAACATATGGGAAAAAGACTCTTGGTGCGCATCTTAGGATTTTTCCTCAAACAGGAAAAGCTTACTCCCAAGGATGTGGATCTTTCCTGCATCAGAAGGATTTTGGTCATCAGGCAGGACGATAGAATTGGAAATTTGATCTTGACCACTCCCCTTCTTTCTGCCTTGAGAAGACTCTTTCCAATGGCCCAGGTATCTTATCTTGCCAGCAAAACCTTTCATACCCTTTTTCACAATTCAACTTTGGTAGATCAGATTTTTGTTGCAAAAAAAAGGCAATACATTTTTCATCCGCTTTCCCTTGTCTCCTTTATCAGGAAGATAAGAAAGCAGACGTTTGATTTGGCTTTCGACGCAAGCGATGAAAATAATTTTTCTCTCAATAACTCTTTTTTAGCCCATCTTTCCGGGGCAAAATATAGAATAGGCTACGAAAAGCCTAATAGCTCACTCTTTTTGAACCTGGAGGTTCCTCCATCTCCTCTGCGAAGACATGCGGCAGAAATGCATCTTGATCTATTGAGATTTTTGGTGGGTAACTTCGAGGGAGACGATATAAGAATTGAAGTTGATACAGAAAAAAGAGACCGTGTGGAAGAATATCTCAACCAAAAGAACGTATCTACTGATGATTTTTTGATCGGCATAAATGTCGGTGGAAGAGGAAAGAAGAGATGGGATTTGGAAAACTTTACCCAGTTGGCAGATTGGATAACGGATAGTTTCGACTCGAAGGTGATCTTTATTTGGGGACCTGAGGAAAAGAGCATGATCAAGGGAATAACTCTAAAAAATGAGGAGAGGCAAATCTTGTCAGATTTGTTTCCTCTACCGGTCTTGGCGGCTTTGACCGAAAGGTGCAACCTGTTTATCACTGGCGACACAGGAGCTATGCATCTTTCCGCAGCGGTCGGAACACCAACTTTGGCTTTGTTTCTGAACTCGGATCCAGCCAAATTCGGACCTCAAGGAAAAGCTCACAAAATCATCTATCCGTCAGATGGCAAAATCCCAGTTGAAATAGTGAAGAAAGAAATAAAAAAGATAATGAAGTCGAGGATCCAAGTTAAGGAGAGAACGCAGTAAGATCAATTCAATTGATTGGTCTAATTTATTGACATTCAAGCAGATAGGTCACATTATATGAAGCTTTACCTTAGGCTACTTTCATTTCTGAAACCTCATTTGAAGCATCTGATCCTGGCCATGATCTTCATGGTTCTTTTTGCCGGCATGAGCGGCTTTTCCGTGACTATGGTGGTTCCTCTGACCAAAATAATTTTTTCTGAACAAAAGGGGATTACCCAGGATGCTTCCGTAGATGAGGAAATTTCTCCAGAAGATGAGGAGAGTTTGGTGGTGCTTCTTCCCAAAGTTTTGAAAGAGAAATTCAATCAGCTGATTCTCGGGAAGACAAGGCTGGAGACTTTAGGGCGTTTTTGCATGTTGGTATTTTTGATTTTTCTAATTAAAAATCTGTTCTGGTATGGGCAGAGTTTCCTGATCGTGAGGGTGGAGCAGGGTGTGATCATGGATTTGCGAAACAAACTCTACGGCCATTTTCATCTTCTGCCCTTGGAATATTTTCACGGACAGAAGACCGGTGTGTTAATTTCTCGCATTACCAACGACATCACTCTGGTCAGGGGAGCTGTGGCTAACGGCTTTGCCCAGGTTCTGCGTCAAGGATTTTTGGCTCTGGTTTATCTGTTTTTGGTCTTCTGGGCGAGCTGGAAGTTAGCTTTGATAGCCTTCCTTCTCTTTCCTCCGGCCACCCTGATAATTGGAAAATTCGGACAAAAGGTGAGAAGATCAAGCGTCCTCACTCAGGAGAAGATGGGGAATATGACCTCGGTATTGCAGGAGACCATCTCCGGAATCCGAGTGGTGAAAGCATTTGTCATGGAGAGATTTGAGATCAAAAAATTTACCGATGCTGCAAGAGATTATTTCAAAACCATGGTCAAGCTCACCCGCATAGGCTCTTTGGGTCCGCCTTTGACTGAAATCTTAGGCGTATTCGCTGCGGTTTTGCTTTTGTGGTTTGCAGGCAGAGATATTGTGACGGGGAATTTGGATCCGGGCAGATTTTTCCTTTTTCTTTTCGCCATGCTTTCTTTAATGCAGCCGGTAAGGACCTTGAGCCACCTGAATATCGATATTCAGCAGGGGCTGGCTGCGGCCAAGAGAATTTTTGAAGTTCTGGATACCGAGCCCAAGACTAAAAATGATCCAGAAGCGATTGGAATCAACTCCTTGAAGGACAAGATAATTTTCCAGAACATCTCATTCAGCTATGATAGTAGCGATAAAGAGGTTTTATCCGATGTGGGCTTTGACGTGAAAGCAGGTGAGATAGTGGCCTTAGTAGGTCCTTCTGGAGCAGGGAAATCGACCTTGATGGATTTGCTTCCCCGCTTCTATGACCCCACTTCCGGAGAGATAAGAATTGACGGTATAAATGCCAAAAAAATCGATTTGAGATCGTTAAGAAATTTGATGGGAATCGTGACTCAGGAAACCATACTTTTTAACGATACCGTGTGGAACAATATTGCCTATGGCCATGATCACGCCTCCAAAGAGGAGGTTGAATCCGCCGCAAAGGCAGCTAATGCTCACCAGTTCATAATGGATATGCCCCAAAAATATCGCACCATAATTGGAGATAGGGGAGTTAAGATCTCTGGAGGAGAAAGACAAAGGTTGGCAATTGCTCGTGCTCTTTTCAAGAATCCACCTATTTTGATATTTGATGAAGCTACTTCGTCTTTGGATACAGAATCCGAAGCTCTGGTTCAGGAAGCGATCGATCGTTTGATGAAGGGACGGACCGTCTTTGTAATTGCTCATCGGCTTTCCACCATTCAGAATGCTGACAAGATTGTGGTCTTAGACGACGGCAAAATCGTGCAGATGGGTAATCATAAGACCCTAATTCAACAGGAGGGATTATACAAAAGACTTTACGAGATGCAGTTCAAGATTTGAGACTCCAGTAGGCAGTAAGCAGATTTCAAACCTAATAGGAGACCATTATGTGGGCAACAATTCTTATCATTTTGGTGGTTTTAATTTTAATACTAAGCATAATAAAAATCTGGCTTGATCTCAAAAGGAAAAAGCCAAAGGGTTTCATAATGAAGGAGGGCATCTTCCTTTTGCTGGTAGTCATCGTCCTTTTGGTGATCGATGTCAAGTTTGTGAAGGAAGTGGAGATTGTGCAAAAAGAAGAGCCCATTCCTAAATTAGAAGAAAAAATGGACTTAGAATCCGATCCGGTGAAAAGGCTTTTGGCTCAGCTTCAGGATTACATCGACGGTTTGGACAAAACCGATAAACCACAGTTAAAACTCTACTTTAAAGAAGGAATGGAACACAGAATCAAGGAGGAATACTCAGCCTCACTGGAGACTTTCAGACAAGCACTGGAAATGAATCTGAAAGATAACGAAAAGATAGCAATTTACATGCTCATGGGAAATTCTGCCACCTCTTTGAAGGAATATGAGGATGCTACAAATTACTACTATCTGGGTATAAGTTTAGCTGAGGAAACAAAAAATGACAGCGCCCTGGTGGTGGGCTATACCAATCTGGCTTTGCTATATCAGATAGAGGAAGATTTAGATCAAGTTTTGGAAAATTATTTCAAATTGCTGGAGGTTTTCAAAAAAACGGGGAACGAACAAAAGGAGCGGAATACTTATGCCCATATCGGCTTAATCCATCAGAGGAAAGGAGAGTTGGATAGCGCCACCTTTTATCAGCGAAAATCTGTGGGAAGCGTTGAAGAGAGAGGTGACTTATTTGCTAAGGCTGCTCAACTAAATAATCTGGCATTGATTTACAGAAAGAAAGGGGACTTGGACAGCGCTTTGGTCCTCCATTTGCGGGCTTTAGGAATCTTCCAGCAAATTCGGGATAAGAGGAATGAGGCCAACGTATTGAGTAATATTGGACTGATCTTTCAGGATCAAGGGAACCTGGAAATTGCATTAAAATATCATCAAGAAGCCTTCGAGATCGATAGCACCCTGGGGGATGTTTTTGGAAAAGCAGGTGATCTAACAAACATCGGATCAGTTTATGAGGAAATGAGAGACTATTCCAAAGCTTTGGATTTTTATCAAAGGAGCCTTTTCCTCTTTGAAAAAATAGGCAGAGCCAAGAATATTGATTTTTTGAAGAGCAACATCCAGCGAGTTGAAGAGAAAATGAAAAGATAGAAACTAAAACCGTAACCAGACTTATACTGACGCACAAGATTTTTTCACTTTCTACTTGATTTCCTCTCACCCCTGAGGGGAGAGGATCAGAGAAAGGGGCAACATTGCACTAAAAATAGATAGGTTCGTAATAGATCAAAAAAAGTGTGTTTGATTTATTCTCTTCACAACGCTTTTGTAACATATTGACATTCAAATTTTCCCTTTCAGTGAGTGATGAACCATCCTAAGAAGATATTGCTAATCCAACTCAGGCGAATCGGTGACGTTTTGATGTGCACTCCTGCGCTGAGGGCTTTGAGGTCTCGTTATAAAGACAGTCACATCGCTTTCCTGACCGAGAAGGAATCTTATGATCTTTTGTCCTTGAATCCCTATCTGGATGAGCTGATCGTTTTGGATAAGGAAAGATACAAAAACCCATTTTATTCGGTAAAGAAAATCTGGAAGGTGCGAAAAAGTTCATTTGATCTGGTAGTTGATTTTTTCGGAAATCCACGGAGTGCATATTTTTCTTTTATTTCAGGTGCAAAACATCGAATAGGTTATGACCATCCTCCTCGCAGATATTTTTATAATATGGTAATCAAAGATGACAAGACTCCAAAATATGCGGCTCAAACTCGTTTAGACGTTTTGAAAATTTTGGGAATTGAAAATGGCGAAGTGAAGTTGGATTTTTTCATCCCAGATGAAGCCAGACTTTTTGCCAAAAAATTCTTTGCAGAAAATAAAATTGAATCCAAAAATCTTTTAATTTCCCTCTCCCCTACCAGCCGCAGGCATTTCAATCGTTGGCCACTGGAAAGATATGCCAGGTTAGCGGATTGGCTGATTTCGCGGTTTGATGCCGGGATAATTCTGGTGTGGGGTCCGGGTGAAAAGAAGGTAGTGGAAAGAATCAAACATCTTATGAAAAAAGATCCTGTCGTCTCCTGGGAAACTAAGAATCTTTTTGAGCTTGGAGCAATCTTGGAAGGATGCGATCTCCACATAGGAAACGACAATGGAACCAAACATATAGCAGTGGCGATGGGCAAACCGACCATCACCATTTATGGTCCTCACAGTCCGGTCAGTTGGACCTACCCCGATTTTTCCCGACATAAGTTCTTGAAAAAGGAAGTTGATTGTCCTGACTGCAACAACACTAAACATAAGTGCAGCCAACTTTCTTGCTTGGACCTAATTACGGTTAAAGATGTTCAAAAAACTTTTGTTCAGCTTTTAAGTGAACTTAAGGATTTATCCTGAAGGAAAAGATGAAATTTGACAAATTCGTATGAATGCATACGCACTTGAACATATTACAGTTGATAAATGTTAGATGGTATAATGCCTGTGCCTACTACGCTGTGACCTTGTCATATGCCTTAAAGAGAAGAGGCCACAGGGTCATAGTGGCCGGAGACCCCAAAAGTCCACCTCTTTTGGAAGCCAAGAAACTTGGTCTGGAAGTGTATGAAGGTCTCCGCTTGAGTTATACCAGCCCTTGGATGATGGTCTACAATGTTAAAAGGATTGCTGATTTAATCAAGAAGGAAAATATCCACATGATAAATGCCCATAGAGGAGAGGCACACTTAGTTGCGGCGTTGTATAAATATGTTTGGAAAAAGGACATCCCGTTGATTAGAACCCGAGGAGACACCAGACCGCCCAAAACTAACATTTTGAATAGATATTTGAACGATAACCTAACGGATCAAATCATCGCAACCGCTGAGACCTTAAGGAAAAGCTATTTACAAGCTTTAAAAATAAAACAGGAGAAAGTGTCTAAGATAACCGTGGGAATCGACAATAAATTCTTTTCTCCGAGACCAACGGACCAAGGTTGGAAGAATAGATTGGGCATAGGTGAGGGTGATCTAGTGGTGGGAATGGTCGGTCGGCTCTCTCCAGTAAAAGGACATAGATATTTTATCCAAGCAGCAGAGTTGGTTATAAAGAAAACTCAAAGGGTGAAATTTGTTGTTGTGGGGGAGGATGCTCAGATAAAGGCTTCACAGCTTAAAGGAGTGGTTGGAAAATCAAATATTGAAAACAATTTCCATTTTGCGGGAAAGGTCGACGACATTAGGGAAATCATTTCCATCTTTGATGTTGGAGTGGTAGCCTCAGTAGGGTCAGAAACCATATGCCGGGTGGCGCTGGAATACATGGCTATGGGCAAGCCGGTGGTGGGAACTTCTGTGAATGCTATTCCTGAAGTGATTCAACACGGAGTAAATGGTTTTGTGGTTCCACCCGGAGACGGAGAAGCTTTAGGTGAAGCCATCCTCGGACTTTTAAAAGATCAAGGAAAAAGGATAAACTTCGGCAAGGCTGCAAGATCTTCAGTGGAAAAAGATTTCAGTTTGGATCAATTTGCTAAAAAGACCGAAGAAATTTATTTTAAACTTTTGAAATGACCAAATTCTAAGTTAAAAAGGATAAATAGGGTTTTTGCTCTTTAGGGGTGTTATCATTCCCGAAGTTTCGGTTTTGGATGATGACATCTACAGGGAGCATTAAATCAAATATGTATAAGATTTCTGCAATAATCATCACTTACAATGAAGAGGAAAACATAAAAAGGTGCCTTTCGAGCATAGATTGGGTGGATGAAATCGTGGTGGTTGATTCGCAAAGCACGGACGATACCAAAAAGATTGCATCTGAATTCACGCAAAGGATATTTGAGATCAAATGGGAAGGATTTGGCAAGGCTAAAGATTATGCGAAAGGTAAAGCTTCTCATCGTTGGATAATTTCCCTGGACGCCGATGAGGTGGTAACCCAAGATTTAAAAGAGGAAATTCAAAAAACAGTAAGATCGGAAGATTCATTCGACGGATATTACCTTCCAAGAAAATCAAATTTTTTGGGCCGATGGATCAAACATAGTGGATGGTATCCGGATTATGTGCTGAGACTGTTCAAAAAAGAGAAGGCAAAATTCAACCATTCTGTGGTGCACGAAAAAGTGAAGGTAAATGGGCGGACAGGGTATCTAAAAAATGCTCTTTTGCATTATACCGATCCGAATTTTGACCATTACTTAGAGAAATTGAATAGTTATACTTCGTTGGCTGCAGAAGAGCTTTTCAAAAAAGGCAAAAGGGCTAAGTTTCCGGATATTATCTTTAGGCCAGTAGCAATTTTTTTTAAGATGTATTTTGTGAAAAAGGGATTTTTGGATGGAGTCGCTGGTTTCATTTTGGCAACTTCCTCGGCTTTCCACGTCTTCTCCAAATATGTGAAGCTCTGGCACCTTGGTTCAGTCCGCAGTGGCCAGTGATCAGATGACCGTTTTTTCTTTGGAAGAGGATGAGTCCAAAGTTATGGGTTTGAGGAGATTTAGATGTGGTTCATGTGGGGCTGCAAGGAATTGATTTCCAAAATGTTATTTTATGGCGACAAGGCATAAAGCCTGGTCTACGCGCTTGGGCCGATTTCCAGTGGTCAGCAATTGGCCGACAGCTTTTTGTTGGAAGAAAAACCCTTGCGGGGTAATGAACTAAAATCGTATATTTTTTGTGAAGCCCGAAATTTCCCAACAAATGAAGGAATATGAAAAAGATAAATTTAACTGGAGAAGAAAAATTCTTAGTGGTGCGAACTGATCGGATAGGAGATGTGATTCTCTCCATTCCGGTTTTGGAAGCAATAAAGTCGTCCTATCCCAAATCGCACATAACCATGATGCTTTCTCCATATACAAAAGACGTGCTTAATAATAATCCTCATCTTGACGATGTGATTATTGATGATCATCAAAATATTCACGGAGGAATAAGAGGATTTCTCCGATTAATGAAAAAAATAAGAAAAGAAAAATTTGACGTTGGTGTTTTGCTTCGTCCGACTTTCAGGCTGGCAATTCTGCTCTTCCTTTCAGGAATAAGATACAGAATCGGCACGGGCTATAGATTTTATCAGATATTTTTCAATCGAAAGATCTATCAGCATAGAAAGAAGAATCTAAAACACGAATCAGATTACAACATGGACATGCTGAGACCCTTGGGCATAAAATCACAAAGGATTTTGCCAAAAATTTATTTATCCGCAGGTGAGGGAGACTTTTCGGATCAAGTCTTCGAATATTGTAAGAGAGGAAGGGAAAATATCATAGTGGCGATTCATCCCGGCAGTGGCAATTCCTCTTTGAATTTGCCAATAAAAAGATTTGCCCGGGCAGCAGACAAGCTTATCGAGGATGTGAAGGCACAAGTAATCATTACCGGGACGGAACAAGAAAAAGAATCGGCCAACCTGATGCAAAGTTACATGAGAAACAAACCCATCAATTTGGTGGGCAAGATGAATTTGGGACAATTAGCCTCCTTATTGAAGAAAGTGGATGTTTTGATTTCCAACAGCACTGGACCGATGCATCTGGCAGATGCTCTGGGCACACCCACCGTAGCCATTTTCTGTCCGATTTTTGCAGCTGGACCAATAAGATGGGGTCCCTGTGGTGAGGGTCACGAGGTGATTTTGCCGCCTGTCCCGATCTGTTTTAAGTGTAAACCCAGAAGCTGCCCGTATTATGATTGCATGGAGAAAATCAAAGCAGAAGAGATTGTCGCCAGAGTCAGTCTAATCCTGCAAAGAAAAGCTGTTCAAAAGGTAACCTAATGAATCTTGCAGAATTCATAATCGGTGTAGAATCATTCAACGCCAACATAGATATCCCTTTGATAAGAAGGGCATATGAGTTTTCTGACCGGGCGCACGCTGGACAATACAGGGAGTCCAAGGAGCCCTATTTGGAACATTGCTTGCAGGTTGCTTTTATCTTGGCAGAACAACACCTGGATTCTGCCACCATCACGGCTGGTCTGCTGCACGACGTGGTGGAGGACACAAATGTGACTCTGGAACACGTAAAGGGGGAATTCGGAGATGAGATAGCTGAATTGGTGGATGGAGTCACCAAAATCAGTGAACTTGAGTTCAACAGTATTGAAGAGGAACAGGTGGAATACTTTCGAAAGATGCTTTTGTCCATGGCCAAGGATATTCGGGTGATCATCATCAAGTTGGCAGATCGATTGCACAATATGAGAACTCTGGATTCTTTGGACAAACAGAAGCAAAAAAGGATCGCCCAGGAAACTCGTGAGGTTTATGCACCTTTGGCTCATCGTTTTGGCATGGCAAGAATAAAGTGGGAGCTGGAGGATTTGTCCCTGAAATATATTGACCCCAAAGCTTACGACGAACTTGTTGAAAAGATCGACCAGAAAAGGGAGGACAGAGAGGCTTACATTCGGGAGATCACTGAACCACTGAAAAAAGAGCTGAACCGAGCTGGAATACAAGGAGAGATAGCAGGAAGAGCCAAACATTTCGACTCCATCTACCGCAAAATGGAAAAAAGGCAAAAGCCTTTTGAGGAGATTTACGACCTTTTTGCCATCCGCATCATAGTGAATACCATACCGGAATGTTATCATGCCTTAGGCATAGTCCATGCCCTTTGGGTTCCGGTGGCTGATCGTATACACGACTATGTCCGTCTCCCCAAATCCAACATGTATCAATCCCTTCACACCACGGTGATTGGACCCAGAGGAAAAATGGTGGAGATACAGATTAGAACCCATCAGATGCACCGCACCGCTGAATATGGGATAGCCGCCCATTGGCTTTATAAAGAAGGACGAAAAGAACTGGATGAATCTGACAAACAGATGGTGTGGCTGAGGGAGGTCCTGGAGTGGCAAAAGGATTTGACCAATCCTTCGGAATTTCTGGAATACCTGAAGATAGATCTGTTTCATGATGACATCTTCGTCTTCACCCCCAAGGGAGAGCTGAAGCAGCTGCCCAAGGGGTCAACGCCTTTGGATTTCGCCTATGCGATCCACAGCGATATAGGTCATCACTGCACCGGAGCGAAGGTAAATGGAAGAATGGTTCCATTAAATACTTTGCTTTCCAGTGGCGACCAAGTGGAGATCATTAGTTCGCCCCATCAGATTCCTTCTCAAGATTGGTTGAAGATCGTGAAAACTTCCAAAGCTCGGAGCAAGATAAAACATTGGCTAAAGCTGAAAGGCTATGAGGAAAGCCTCAGTTTGGGAAAGGAAATGTTAGAAAAAGAGCTGAAGAAGCACAGTTTAAAAAAACTCTCCGAGCAAGAGATCTCAGATTTAGCCATGGGATTGAATTTCAAAGATTCTGAGGCGATGCTTTATGCGCTGGGGAGCGGCAATACTTCCATAAAACATGTTTTGAATAAGCTTATTCCTTCAGAAGAAAAGGAAAGGCCTGGCCCTTCGATCATCAAAAGATTTGTGGACAAGGCCAGAAGAGGAACCAGAGGGATAAAAGTGGGAGGGATGCGGAACATGATGTTTCGCTTCGCGCAGTGTTGTCAGCCTGTTCCTGGCGAGCCGATCGTTGGATTTGTGACTCGAGGAAGAGGAATCTCCATTCATCGAACAGACTGCGTCAATGCGCTGCAGATAGGTGTTGAAAATGAGAGAAAGGTGGAGGTGGAGTGGGACGTGGACAAGGATCAGTCCTTCATGGTGAAGCTGGAGGTTTTGGTGGAGGATAGGAAGAATATCCTAAAGGATATTACCGAAGCCATAGCCGATGCTGATACCAACGTGCGGGGAGCAGAAATAAAGGGAGGGGAGTCAGTCGCTTCTGGCAGCTTCGTCATCGAGGTGAAGAACCTGGCTCATTTAAACAAAACTCAGAAGAGAATAAAAAAGGTTAAAGGCGTGATCCAGGTGGAAAGAGCAAAGGGCGTGGAACTGATGGAAAAATCCAATTGAAATGAGACCAGGAGATTTTAAATTAAATTCGGACTTGGATCCTGTGTCTGGTGATAAGTTCAGGTGGCTTTCCTTTTCACCTATCCAAGATTTTGATTTTGTCGAACATGGGCTCATCATTAAGAACAACAAGCATAATCTTTCTGCCCCAGTAAAAAAGAACAGTCTCAAGAAACTTTTGAAAAAAATCACCTCAGAAGAAAAGTCTCTCATCGTTCCTGAACAGATTCATGGGAATGGATGTCTGTCCATAAAAAAAGAGGATAGACTTAAGAAAAGATATAAAGGGGATGCGATTTTAACTGATCGTAAAGACATTTTTCTCACCGTCTCGGTTGCCGATTGTCTTCCAATATTTTTGATTGAACCCAGGAGGAAATTGGTGGGACTCATTCATGCAGGTTGGAGGGGAACACTTTTGGGAATTGCCAGAGAAGCTATAAGGAAAGCAACAGATGAATTTGACTGTAACCCTCAAGATTTCACCTTACTGCTTGGTCCAGCAATTCAAAGATGTTGTTATGAAGTTTCAGAAGAAATTGCCATTTTATTTGATGAAGATTGCTCAGTTCGAACATCTGGTGATAGACCTAAATTAGATTTGGCCCATGCCAACGTGAAACAATTTCTAAGTTGTGGTGCAAAGGAAAAAAACATTTTTGGAATCACTGACTGCACCTGTTGCAACCAGGATATGTTTCACTCTTTCAGACGAGACGGTGATAAGGCTGGAAGGATGATCGCTTTTTTGGGAATAAAATGATAAAGCTGGAGTGTCTGCCTTATTCTTTTTGATTAGTTAGAAATAGCACGGGAATATTCATTGGTGCTGTGGGATGATAACGAACAAGCTCACCGGCTGGTTTGGAGCGCGGCGGAATGGCGGTCAGGTGCGCAGGGCACGTGAGCGACGGACTCTCAGGTCACACCCGGCAGAGG
>Ga0209427_10002235_pt1 | contig 22735 bp, 21 predicted proteins | sample DeeMarSWOR136_30_FD_187465 | JGI IMG/M metagenome (GOLD analysis project Ga0209427, IMG submission 187465) | Marine sediment microbial communities from White Oak River estuary, North Carolina - WOR-1-36_30 (SPAdes) (version 2) | ecosystem: Environmental > Aquatic > Marine > Intertidal zone >...
ATTCTTACTGTATCTTTGTCAGCTCTATCTCCCCCCAGCTTACCATTGTATTGCCAACAATTACTACGCCGCCCTCGATATCCTTAGATTCCCTGATTGACTCAATTGCCGTCCTGAGCTCAGATCTTTTGGTGATCCTGTTTCCAAGTGCCGTGGCCGCAGCGTCTGCAAGTGACGCAGACTGGGCCAAAATGCAGACCGCATCGGCAATACCAAGACTCAGGGAGTGACCTACAGTGGCTGAAGAGGTGCAGATACCAGCCGGCATCTCTTCGGGATGTATGATAAGACCGAGTTTGTCACTTAGGCGCGAGCTTCCCGCAAAGATCGAGACGGTAACGGGTCTCTCGCTGTTAAGAAAGATATCTCCACCATTTTCAACAATAACCTCTTGGCTATACTTTAAGAGATCATTGCCCACAAACTGGGCTATCGTACCTGCCACTGCGGCCATTGGGCCCACGCCAAAGATCCTGGTGACGGAAATCATCTCCCTTATTATCGCAGGTGCAAAAGGATCCTCAGGATAGGGGAGAAGGGTGGAAAGGAAATCCGGTTTAGACCTTATATAATCTTCCAACTGCGTTCGGTAACGGTGTACGCTATCCGTGGCGTGTGTGCTAAGATCCTTGGAGGAGCTGACAAGGAGATCAGTTTCATTAACCAAAACCCTGAATGAGGTCAAATCCCTGGGATGCACCCTTTTTCTGTAGGCATGGTCCTTGTAAGCCGGCAAGACTAATCACCCCTTGAGACTTTTCAATACATAAAGATTTTACGAGAATTCCCCTTCGAGTTGGTAGTTGGGTGCCTCTTTGGTGATAATCACATCATGCACGTGTCCTTCCCTGAGACCTGCAGCCGTGATCCTCAAGAATTTTGCCTTGGCTTGTAGCTCCTTTATATTGCGAGCCCCAACATAACCCATACCTGCCCTGAGGCCGCCTAAGAGCTGGTAAATAGTGTCTGCTAAGGCGCCTCGATAAGGAACCCTACCAACGATACCCTCTGGCACCAGTTTTGCTCCTCCTTCTAGCATCCCCTGGAAATAGCGATCCTTGCTCCCCTCCCTCATGGCCTCCAGGGAACCCATACCCCTGTATACCTTATAGGTTCTCCCTTGGTAGAGTTCAGTCTCTCCCGGGCTCTCCTCTGTGCCGGCAAGGAGACCCCCAATCATAACCGATGATGCACCACCGGCCAGGGCCTTGGTAATATCACCGGAGAATCTTACACCGCCGTCTGCAATAACCGGAATATCTGCTTTTGCCGCCTCCCGAGCACACTCCATAATGGCTGTCATTTGTGGTACGCCAACACCAGCGATTACCCTGGTTGTGCATATGGAACCTGGCCCTACACCGACCTTTATTGCATCAGCGCCGGCCTCGATAAGGGCACTGGCGCCCTCGGCTGTAGCGACATTGCCGGCTACCAATTCTAATTTCGGGAATTTCCTTCTTGTATCCTGTACTGCGTTTACAACACCAGCAGAGTGCCCATGGGCAACATCAATAACAACAACATCCACATTTGCGGCTATTAGTCTCTCAATCCTCTCTTCCCTGTCTGGGCCAACACCAACTGCCGCTCCAACCCGCAGCCTACCGAGCTCATCCTTGCATGATTTGGGGTATTTTTCTATCTTTTCGATATCCTTTATCGTTATGAGCCCCTTCAACTTCCCCGCGTCATCAACAACTAACAATTTCTCTATTCTTCTCTTATGTAAGACGGCCTTCGATTCCTCCAGGGTTATACCGACAGGCACTGTGGCAAGGTTATCCTTGGTCATTACGTCCTCAACCTTCCTGTCCAGGTTTGTTTCGAACCTTAAATCCCTGTTGGTTATAATCCCCGCTAGATCGCCGTCTTTCACCACAGGTACCCCGGAGATTCTATACCTTTTCATGATATCCATGACCTCAAAAATCCTCCGTTCCGGGTCAATAGTAATAGGATCTAAGATCATGCCGCTTTCTGATTTCTTGACCTTCTCTACCTCCAAGGCCTGCCGTTCTATAGTCATATTTCTATGTATGAATCCCAGACCACCCTGTCTGGCCAACGCTATTGCGGCTTCTGATTCGGTAACGGTATCCATCGCTGCACTGACTATGGGTATGTTAAGGGAAATGTTTCTAGAAAGCCGCGTCTTAACATCTACCTCTGTCGGCAAGACAGTGGATTCCTTTGGCACCAAGACGAGATCGTTAAAGGTGAGCCCTTCCTTTAGTACTTGCTCATCCATCCCTTTCTCCCTCCATATAATGTATCAAGCTACCCTCTAACAAATCAGAGTAGCTTACTATCGCCTCGTCCTTATCGAAATAATCCATGATTTCTATTACCATCAACGTGCCGGCCAAGATAATATCTTCTCTTCCCATCTCAAGGCCCTTAAGATTGAGCCTTTTTTCTCGAGGCATCCCCTTCATTTTATCAAAGAGAGGTTTCAGGTCCTTCCCCCTCAACACAAGGCCGTTTATTTTTGCATCACTACACTCATCTTCTGCTAATCCGTGTATGATTTTTGCTGAGGTAACTACACTGCCTCCTGTCCCGACCATGGAGAACCCTTCCTTCACTCTTTCCTTCAGGGGATCGAGCTTCCCTCTGAATGTATCCTCAATATGATTGCTAAGTCGGTGTATCTCATCATCCTTCGGGGGATCAGTAATGAGATAATCTTCTGTCAAGCCAACTACTCCAAGCTCTATTGATATGGATTGTCTTCCATTGTTGGACCAAATGAATTCAGTGCTCCCACCGCCAAGATCGAAAACAACGAAAGGTCCTCCCCTATGACTTAGCCAAGATAGGACCCCCTTGCAAGTCAGTTCAGCTTCCTCTTGGCCTGAGATGACCTTTGCATTATGGCCGAACCTCTCAGCGATCGATGCAATGAAGCTATCGCCGTTTAGCGCCTTTCTCACCACTCCCGTTGCCATGACGATGGGAGAGGAGACACCAAATCGGCTGGCGGTGCCAAAGAAATCCCTCAGCACAGCAATGCTCCTTTCCATTGGCCCCGGCTTAATTGTGCCAGGCTCTCTCCTGTTGAAGTCATCTCCCAGTCTTGTAATGACCCGTTTTCTTAAAATCGGCTTCAGAGGACTATCTGATCTACCTTCTTCGGCAATCAACATCCTTATAGAGTTGCTTCCGATCTCTATGGATGCAATACGGCCCATAATAATCCGTAGTAACGTTCAAAAATTGGAGCATTAGGAATCATTTATCAAGCTGTTCGTGTTCAAGACATTGCTGCGCAGAGTACAAGATGTAATTTGTCCTCATTAAAGGTTTAATCCGTGCTTTCAGAATCTTTTGAAGAGATCATCCATCTCTCTTTTTGCCTTGTCCGGCACCAGATAGAGATCCTCGTCGGATAAAATGGCAAAGGTGGCCTCTGCTCTGACAAGCGCAGTTTTATCCTCATCAAGAATCAATCCCTTGGCCTTGCATAAACGCCTGTTTTCCCCCTCTATCATCTTACCCTTAACCGTCAAGGATCTGTACAATGGAACTGGCTTGATGTACTTTATCTTCAGGCTTCTTGTAACGGAGAAGACTCTCCTGGAATACATCACAGCCCACGTCATGACCTCATCTAAGAGGGCTGATACAATCCCGCCGTGAGCCATATTTTCCCATCCCTCATAGTTCTTCTCCAGGGTTATATCTGAACATACGTAGTCTCCCTTTCTGTAAAAACTTAGATGAAGCCCTATGGGGTTGGCGGTTCCACAGGCAAAACAGTTATTGCCTTCCAGTTTAGGAATTCGCTCTATAATCTCATCCACCTTAAGAGTCCTTCACCCTTCCCAGAATAGTATGCCAGACCATATCCTGGCTCCACTCATGGTCAATTTCAACCGGATATTTCGATAGGTGCAACCTGATATCCCTTGCCTGACTCCTCATGAGTCCGGAGAGGATAAAACATTTATTCTCAAGGAATCCTTGCGCGTTTGTCAGTTTTAAGATGGTATCATGGTGGATATTGGCTATAAGCAGATCAGCGTTACAGCCTGTAAAATCCTCTGCCATACCCTTTGTAACTTCAACCCTTTCCTCCAATCTATTCAATCTAATATTCTGCAATGCTGTCCTTACCGCCAGGGGATTGATATCAACAGCGAGAACGCTGTCTGCTCCCAAAAGGGCCGCAGCTATGGCTAGGATGCCTGTACCAGTGCCAAGATCAAGAACACTATTGAATTGGTATTCCTCATAAACCTTCAGTAAGGCCAGCAAGCAATCCCTCGTTGTAGGATGAAGTGAGGTGCCAAAAACAACCCCGGGATCAAGCAGTATTCTTATTGCCCCATCAGCTTCTTGATCATCTTCCCATGGGGGGAGGATTAAAAAACGAGAGACCTTCAATGGCTCAACCTTTCCACCCTGCCACTCCTCGTAGGTAAAACGAAACTCGTCAATCAACCTTAACCCCCTATTATTACCAACTATCCCCTGTACAAACCCCTTAGCTGGACGGGAGAAAAATAGAAAAGAGCTGCCTTCCTCAATCCAATTTCCCAAGAAGTATGGACCTAAAAGGGGCTCTTCTTCACCACTGAGTGGGCCTTCAATGTAGTAGATATAGAGGTTCTGATAAGGGACATAGGTGCCTTGATAGTCAATTTTCGGTCCATTCGACACCTGCTTCACGTCTGGTACCTCAGGGGGAAAATTGTTGAGGGGATGTTGGCATTTTTTATGCATGACTGCAAGGATATTTTATTGACATGACAGTGGATTTCTTGTAATAAACAGCCCCTAAAACAAACCAAGAAACCGCGGGAGGACGAGCGTCAATGAGATCATTTAATATAGTCTGTCCCTTCTGTGAAGACATCTATCCCTTCCCGGATGACCTGGATAAGATCTACAGATGTCAATGCGGGGCTGTATATAAGATTGCCTGGCGATCTGATATGGAGGATGCAGTGAACCAATTGGTGAGATTCTTTTTGAAAGGTGGGGACACCTTAAGAAGTGGATCGGAAGATAATGTATTATGCCATGCAGTGATCTATGAAGATATACAGAACCTGATAAGGATGAAGATGGAGTATGAGGCAGTCAAATATATTCGTCCAGTTCAAAGCTTTGACCAGGATTACCCCCAAAAAGTTGGACTTGTCTGGTTAGGCAATTATAGAGGGAAAAATCTCCGCTCTTCATAATCTTATTCCTCTTCAGGAAATCCTACCCGCCTACCTTAACACCTCGTAACACAAAACAGGCTCGGTCTTATTCTTCACCTGTATTTCGTCCCTCTTTTGCATACGGAAGTGATGCCTAATTACTGCATTCGTACAACCGTTATTTACCCTTCATGCAGGCCCTTGCCTCATTGGTCGCAGGCAAATGTATGGTCAGCTCCAGTGAATGGTTGTTCGATCCACCACGATTACCCACTTTCCATGCTTGTCTCAACCCCCGTCGTATCGGACAGCACCATGTCTTGTGTGGAATTTACTCCCTCCTTTTCCCTTAATACCTCATCTATGTTTTCCAGAAACACATCTACCACGCGAGGGTCAAAATGCCGCCCACGCTCTTTGGTGATGATATCTATGGCGGCCTCAATAGAATAGGGGCCCCTGTAAGGGCGTTGGGAGGTAAGGGCATCAAAGACATCTGCGATGCCGACGATTCTTCCGACCAGCGGAATGTCCTCACCGGCAAGGCCCAGGGGATATCCAGTACCGTCCCATTTCTCATGATGGGAAATGGCTATCTGCTCGGCAACTTTTAGGACTTCTGCCTTGGAGTACGCCAGGATGTTTGCCCCTATTGTGCAGTGTGTCCTCATGATTCGTACTTCTTCCTCTGTCAGTTTGCCTGGCTTCATCAAGATGTTATCCGGAATACCAATTTTCCCCACATCATGCATGGGAGCAGCATAGAGTATGGTTTGAACTTCTTTGGCGGTGCATCCGAGCTTTTGAGCAATCAAAGCGCTGTAGCGGCTCATGCGGACAATGTGGGCACCCGTGTCTTCGTCTTTATATTCTGATGCACGCACGAGTCGATGAATGGTGTCGAGGTACGCTTCCTGTAGCTCTTGATTTGCAACTTTTAGATCCACATAATTCTTGTTGAAGTCCTCGGCATATTTCACAAGCTGGCGATGGGCGGCTTCAAGTTCTCTGCTTTTAGCCTTTTCGGATTTGTAAACCTCTGAGAAATCCTGTGCATATTTCTTTAGTTGATCAATGTCTAGAGAGCCACTAGAGATATTATCTCTGTCCATGAAGATGTGCCTCAAGTTCTTGGATGTAATCTAGCCCTGCATAAGCCGGAATAGGGGAATTGTGAAAGGGATAGAGCTAACCTAAGAGGTCTATTATCTTCACAATGACAACGGTCTCGAGATAATTGAGGTCCATGGGTTTGGTAATGTAGTCATACGCCCCTAACCCAATAGCTCTTTTGGCCACCTCTTGGTCTGCAACAGCTGTGACCATAATAACCCCGACCCTGGGATCAACTTCTTTTATCCCTTTCAGGGTATCGATGCCACTCATCCCTGGCATTATGATATCGAGCAATACAATATGAGGCCTGACCTCTTTTACCTTGCTTATAGCAGTCGAGCCGTCCAGGGCGGTGTGGACTTCGTAACCCTTGGAACCCAAAAACTCCCTCAGTGCATTACATACCTCAACTTCGTCGTCCACCACTAAGATCCTCTCCATTGCTCAAGCCCCCCTTTCTAAAGAACATTAGCTCTGCACGCGCCTGATCACCGGAAGCTCGATGAAAAAAGACGCCCCTCCCCATCCATTGTTTTCAGCCCATATCCTGCCACCATGGTCTTGTATGATGTTGTAAGATATGAAGAGCCCCAGGCCCGTGCCCTGGCCCGGCTCTTTGGTCGTGAAAAAGGGATCAAAAATCCTATTCATGTCGCCCTCATCAATGCCAGTGCCGGTGTCGGAGATCAGGATCTGTACATGGCCTTCTGAGGCTGCCAGCTTGGTTCTTATACGCAGTACCTTGGTTTTCTGACCTGCCATGGCCGTGGTGGCATTTGAAATAATATTAAGGATGACCTGCTCGATCCTGTTCTTATCCAGTGGTATTAAGGGCAGGTCGGGATGATATTCAACATCTGTCTTGACACCTTCCTTCTTGAGCTGAGGTGCGCCAAGCCCCAAGATATACCCGATAACCTCTTTCAGGTCACACGTGGTAATCTGCTTTTCATGAATACGGGAAAACTGACCGAGGTCCTTTGTAATCTGAATGATGCGATTCAGTTGATTCTTACAGATACTTATGGCCTCCCTTGCTTGATCAGAAAAGTCCTCCGTCATTTTCAACAACTGAAGCCTCATAGATATGATGTTGACAGGATTCAAAATTTCATGGGCAACACCTGCCGTAAGCCGGCCGACGGCAGCCAGCTTCTCAGATTGAACTAACATATCCTTTGTCTGCTGAAGTTCCTGATAGGCAGCTTCGAGTTCTCTTCTCTTTTCCCTTTCGGATTTGTAAACCTTCGCTAGGTCCTGCGCATATTTCTTTAGTTGATCAATATCTAGAGAGCCCCCAGAGACGTTATCCCTGTCCATGAAAATCATCCTAGAATGCTTGATGCTGATCCTCTTAGGTCAGTGTGGTGAAGATTATCAGTAATCCCTTTGGATATCAGATGCGCAAGCCCCAAAGCCTGACCTCTTATGATCCCAGCACTATCGCTAAGGAGTCTATGGAAAGAAAATCCGTTTCCAGTCTCTATTCGCGAAATATCCAAATGATCGTCGACAATTCAGGGGCAGCCGGTGAAATGAATTCGGTTCCATGCGATCTACGTCCCGCTTCTAGGTGACATTGCGCATAATGGTTATAACGCCGGTTTGCTTGCCTGCCTTATCCGTGATGACGGATGTCCTTGCGCGCATAAGACGCGGTTGATCTATATTGCCCCGTGGCAGTTCAAAATCGAACTCATGGCCGGCCTTCTTTTTTTCCAGAGTTGTTTTGATTCGATCTCTCACGGTCTTATCTTCAAAGGCAAGATCCACCGGCCGGTTAATTACCTGACTAAGCCGGATATCCAGCAGATCCTCAGCTGCCCGGTTCATTAACATAATCCTGTGGTATCTGTCGGTAACAATCAAACCGTCTGCAATGGACTTGAGGATTGCATCCAATCTATCTCGGGCTTCTCCGGCGACACCTAGAGCTCGGTTGAGCGCATCGGTTCTGTGCTCAACCATGATTTCCAGATTCTTTGAGTATTTTTCTATCTTTTTTTCTGCCTTCTTACGTTCAGTGATGTCCTCTCCAATGCCCAATATTCCCACAACTTGGCCTTCATCATTGAATCTGGGCGTTAATGTTAAATCAACCCAAATCTCGCGCCCACTTTTCGTTATTTCTCTAACCTCGCATCTGACCTGCTTTTTATCTTTCAGTACTGATGATCTTGCTTTCTCTATCAAAGATTCTTTTTGATCCTCAGAATAGAGTTTATCCATTTTTTCTCGCCCCACCGTCTCTTCGGCTTTGTATCCCAACAAGTTTTCAGCGCCTTTGTTCCAAAATAAGACATTAGACTCGGTATCAGTAGAGATGATGGAAATAGAGGAAGAACTGTCCAAAATATTTTTCAAGAACTTATTAGTCTCATTCAGCTCTTCCTCGGCGCGCTCCCTTTCATTGATCTCCTGTCGAAGCTGAACATTGGCATTGCTCAGGTCTGCACTACGCTCTTGAAGGTCTCTTACATGTTTTTCTGCTTGTGCATGGAGCTGTGCATTCTCTAACGCAAAGCTCACTTTTCCAATCATTATGGATAAAATGTGCTCATCGTTAGAATCAAAGACTTGTTCCGTCTCCTTATTGGATAGATTCAAGACCGCTATTAAGTTGCCTCTTACAGAAATTGGCATGCTCAAAAAGGATGGGGGCCCGTATTCAGGGTCGTTTTGCTTGCGGGTCCTCGGATCGGTTTCAATATCTTGAACGAGGAGCGGCCTCTTTGCAAAGACGACGGGTCCAGCCATGGACTCACTGATGTCTATGTAAGAACCCTTTTTAGGCCCTGATTTCAATCCCCTCCTTGCTACGATACGGAAGCGTTGCCCTTCGGGTTCAACCTCATAAACAGACCCTATTTGTGCCTTGGACACGGCCATGGCCTTTTCCAGCAGTGCATTCAGCAAAGCATCAAGATCTATGCTCATGCTTGCAACTTCGATGAGCTCTTTGATGGTAAATAACTCAAAGACCCTTTGCTGCAACTCGGTGGTTGTGAGTTGGAATTTGTTCATGAGGCTATTGAAACAAATTGCTATCTCATGCAGTTCAGCGGTATCCTGTCGTGTGTCTATCCAGCCACTGCCACTGGCTTCGGCTTGCTTAATTGAGGTCGCTATCATGCGGACTCTGTCGAAAATCTGGCGGAGAATAACAAAACCCCCGAAAACAAGAACAAGGCTTAAGGGAATAAGAAAGACCTGAGGTATTTCCAGGGTTATTTTGTTTTCATAGAAGATATAGGAGAGAATAAGGAGGGGCAGGATAGAAAGTAGGGCCTTAATAACTGAAAGCTTGTATATCAGTCCCTGCTGCTTAATGCCTAATCTTCGAGCCAGAGATAATATGATTGTCTGCATTTTAGCTATTCAAGCACCTCCTCCACCTTCTGTATCAATTGTAAGGGGCTGAAAGGCTTTACAAAGTAATCGTCAGCACCAGCCTCAAGACCCTGTTCTCTGTCATCCTCTTGACCCTTAGCAGTCAAGATGATGATGGGGCATCCCGTGGTTTGTGGGTCATTTTTTAGAACACGGGTGGCCTCAAGCCCGTCCGTATCGCCTGGCATCATGATATCCATGATAATGAGGTCGGGTTTTTCCGCCCTAGCTATTTCAATGGCCTTCTTTCCGTTCTCTGCCTGCAATACTTGATAATCCCCTGATCTTAGGGTCACCTCCACCAATTCTCTAACCTCAACTTGATCATCTACGATTAGAATCTTTTTCATCCTCCTCCTCCAAGATTTGTATCTCGTGTCACGTTGTTCACGATTGATTTTTATGTAGGTCTTTAAATTCCTTATCAAATTCATAGGGATCCGGCTGCGGAAACTTGACTGTTGTTCCGTTTATCAAGTCAACTATTCCTATGCCTTTCTTCCATACGTCCAGCTCTTTATAGCTCTTTATCTTCATAATCATTCGCCTGCCGCAGTGCGCTGCTCACTGTTCGATCCACGATCGCCGATTCTCGATTCCCGGCTCCTTCGCCTTTTAACTGAGCACTTGCGTCCTATGGGGATGGTAAACCTCACCGTGGTCCCCTTCCCCAGTTCACTCTCCACCCAGACCTTTCCTCCATGGGCCTCAATGATGTACTCGACAATGCTCATACCTAAACCAGTACCTGGAATCGCCGTATTAGAGGCATCGGCCCGGTAGAATCTATCGAATATCTTTTCTAATTGCTCGGGGCTCATTCCTATGCCCCCATCTTCAATAGAAACCTGGTAATGATCCCCCAGCAGTGCACCATTTACCCGAATAAGGCCTCCATCAGGAGAATACTTCACTGCATTGCTCAAGATGTTTTCTAACACCTGCTCCATTTTATTCTTATCCACCACTAACTCTGTCGGCTCTTCTGGTAGGATGATGTCAAAGCTATGGTCCGGGGAGGTGTCTTGAAAGTAGGTGACTACGTCTTTGATGATATCGGCAATATTGCAGGGGGCTTTCCTTAGGGAAAATCCTCTTCCGGACTCTATTCGGGAGATATCCAACAAATCATTGATAATGTTGGCTAGATTCACCGATTGTTTGTTGATGTAAGAGAGAAACCTCTTTTTCTCTTCCTCTGTGATATCAGCCCTGGTTAACAGAATTTCTGAGAGTCCCTGCATGGAGGTGAGCGGAGTCCTCAGTTCATGCGCAGCCGTTGAGATGAACTCGCTCTTCATCCGGCTCACCTCGCGTTCGTAGGTTACATCGTGCATTATTGTTACAATACCGGTTTGCGTACCTGCCTTATCTTCAATCACTGAAGTCCTGGCACGCATAATCCGGGGGCGCGTTTTATCTTGCCCTGGCAGTTCAAAATCAAACTGATATTCCCTCTCTTTTTTGTCCAGTGTCGTCTTGATTCGGTCTCTCAGCGTTTTATCTTCGATGGCAAAATCGATGGACCGTTCAATTACTTCACTCAGCCTGGCACCGAGCAGATCTTCTGCGGCTCGGTTCATCAAAATAACCCGGTTGTGAATATCAGTAACAATCAGGCCGTCTGCAACGGATTTGAGGATAGCATCGATTCTGTCCCGAGCCTGTTCTGTATCGTAGAGGGCTCGGTTGAGCTCCCTGGTTCTCTTTTCCACCATGCGCGCCAGGTTGCTAGAATATTCCTTTATTTTTTCCTCTGCCTTCTTGCGCTCAGTGATGTCCATAATCGTGCAATCGAAGTGGGGGTTTTTCCCAGTCTCATCGTACACAACCCGGGCGGTAACCGACCCCCAGAAGACCTCCCCGTCTTTCGTTCTTAATGGCAGTTCTACCCCTTCGGCGCTTCCCCGGCTCAAGAGATTGTCAGAAAAGACCTTTCCATCTTTACGATTCATGTACACATCGGCCGCGGCCATTTTTCTGAGCTCTTCCTCTGAGTCCAATCCGAACATCTTGAGGAGGGTGGGATTTGCCATCAGGAATTTGCCTTTGGGACCGGGTGTGGCTCTATAAACACCAATGGGTATGTTCTGAACGAGCGTGCGGTAACGCTCCTCGGACTGCCGTAGTGCTTGCTCTGCCTGTCTGCGCTCGGCCAATTCTCGCTGAGCTGCATCGTACAGCCGCGCATTCTCGATAGCGATGAGGATATAGTTGCTCAGGAGTGTCACGAGCTCCAGGTCAGAGGTATCGAGGGATTTATCGGCCTTATCGCTTTCTACATTCAGCACCCCCAAGACCTCATCTCCCCTTTTCAGGGGGACACAGACCTCAGAGGTGATGCCTGGTGCGCCGTAGAAGAAATCCGGGTCCTCCTCCACCTTGGTAACCAATTGGGGTTGCCCAGTTCGGGCCGTCCGCCCGATAACCCCCTTTTCCAAGGGTATACGAATAAGACTGGGGTCAGGGGGGCTGTAGCCGACATGGGCCTTGAGCTCCAGCACCCCATCCTCCAGAAGGTAGATGCCAACCAGTCGATAGTCAAAGGCCTCTGAGAGGCCTCGTACAACAGTTTCAAAGATCTCTTCCAGGGTCAGACGGGAGGAAACCGCAGCGCTCGTTTGGTGTAAAGCAGTGAGCTGGGCAGCGTGGCGCTTGAGCTGTTCTTCGGAGCGTTTTCGGTGGGTTATATTTCGGTCTATGCCTACTAGGCCTTTAATGTTTCCGGAGCTGTCCCGCAGTGAAACCTTGGTCGTTAGGTTCCATATCGTTTTGCCCTCCTTATCAACGAGGTGATCTTCTTTGTTGAGCAGGGGCTGACCTGACCGGATGACCTCCTGGTCGTCGGCGTAGAAGCCCGATGCCAGCTCCTCCGGCAAGAGGTCGAAGGCCGTTTTGCCAACTACCTCGTCCGGTGTCGTCTTTCCGAGGTAACGGGCAAACGCATTATTGCTGACAAGATATCGACCCTCGGTGTCCTTGACGTAGATAAAATCCGGCACGTTGTCTATTACGGTGCGCAGGAGATTACGTTCTTCATTTATTGTCTTCTCTGCCCGCTTGCGCTCAGTGGTGTCCCGAAGAACACCCCGAAACCCGATTCGTTGACCTTCTGCATCCTTCATTAGAGACACTGAAAGCTGGACATGTCCTTTGATCCCATCTTTTCTTCTGATTCCATGGTCCATTACTCGTGCAGGGGTTCCTGTGGTGTAAACTCTGTTAAAGGCCTGATAGACTGCTTGGATGTCTTCTTGAGCGGTGTAATGCTTGTAATTCATCCCCCTTAATTCATCTTTGGAGTATCCAAGTATCGTGCACATTGAATCATTGAAGAAGGTAAAGCTCCCGGCAGTGTCAACCTCATAATAGCCATCTTCGATGCTTCCAAGTATGGTTCGGTATTTCTCCTCGCTCTCCCGTAGTGCCTCCGCAATCTCTACCTGCTCGGTTACATCCTCAATCGTAGACACCACCCCATCCACGTGGCCCGACTCGTCAAACAGAGGCGCGGCATTTATTGACAGTAAAACCCTGCGGCCGTTAGGCCAGAGGATGGCGTAACGCATGTCGTACAGCGGCTGGCCTGTATGTATTACCTTCTGGAATGGCAACTTTTCATCAGCCAATGGATTACCGTCATAATCAGTGATATGCCATTCAGGAGCGTTGTAGCTGCGCTTGGTGATCTCGTCCTTGCTCACGCCCAGCACCTCCTCAGCTCCGGGATTAGCAAAAGTGATCTGTCCGTCGCGGTTTATAATGATGATGCACACTGGGCTGGTCTCCATGATGCGGGCCATGAAATCCCGTTCACGGCGCAGGGCTGTCTCTGCCCGCCTGCGCATCAATGCTTCTACGAAGGACACGGACAGGGCTTCAATGGCTTGCTCATCAGCTGAGTCATAGCCCTCCTTTTTGTTTGCGAGCCCGATCATGCCGATAGCCCGGCCTCCATATTTTAATGGAACGCCCAGGAAAGAGTTGATGGGTGCGCGACCTTTGCGAGTTCTGAGCCAGGCAGGGTGAGAGGCCGGATCGTTAGAAACCATACCTCGGATATCTGTGTCATTGAGCTTTAACAGGGCTTTTGTCCTGGGTATCATACAACCATCCCATGATGGATCGCTAATTGCGAGGTTGCTAAAGCGATCCTCTTGGTCTATCTCGCACACAAAGCCATATTTACTGAGAGTTAACTCCTGTGCGACGGCAAGACACGTCTTGGCGAGGTCTTGCTCAGTTTCACATGTCGGTGCCTCTCCAAATACCCTGGTCATTCCGTTCAGGAAGTCCCTTTCCATATACTGTAAACGTCTCTTCCTTGCCATGATCGTCCAGGCTTCTCTCCTTTAAATCAGTTGCTTGATCAATTCCGTGACTTTCTCAAATTCAGTTGACTTGTCCAAAAAGAACTCTGCTCCAGCGTCCATGCAGGCTTTACGGTATTGGGGATAGGGGTAGTTGGTAAGGACTATCACCCTGGGGGCATAGTCATCTTTCTTTATGGCTCTAAGCACGTCGATCCCGCTCCCCCCAGGCATCCGTATATCTAATATGACTGCATCAGGGTGAAGTTCCCGAATAGAGCGTATGGCCTCGGACGAATCTGTTGCTTTACCGACGACTTCTACTCCTGGAAGTTCAGATAACATTGCCGTGAGACGTTCACACACAACCTCTGAATCATCTGCAATAAAAACTTTCATAATCCACCGTTTCCCTCATAGAATCAGCTTGCTAAACCATTAAATAACCCCTTATGGGGACTCCCACGTATAGTAGTATACAGCACAGATGGATAGGACGGGTATCGGCATTTGCCCGATTTTCCCGTAGGATTTTGGATGGTCTTTTTGTAGGATTTTAGCTAATTTGCTTGTAAGCTATGCCTTACAATGGATTGCCGATTTCTCAATTCGGATTGCAGAGTATTTCGTTTCAGAATTTGCAATTTGGATTGTCAAAAGAAGGAGCCAAAAGGGCAGTAACCGAAGGGAAATTCAAGGAACACGTGGCGGTTGGCAGAAGATCATCGTTGCTTTGCCATTATTTCACCTCGCTACAAACGAGATGGGTTTCACTCCACTAGGCCATGTTTTATGGCGTAATGGATTAATTCCGCATTGGTCTTCATTTTCATTTTCTCTAAGATACGGGATCGATAGGTGCTGATAGTTTTTTCACTCAGGAAGAGTTCCTCAGCAATCTCTGTGACCGTTTTTCCTGAGGCAATCATGCACAGTACTTGATATTCACGATCGGAGAGAGTCTCATGAAGGGGCTTTTTGCCATCAGCTACCAAATCAGAGGCTAGTTTCTCAGCGAGGGAAGGAGTCACATATTTCCCACCCATCGACACCTTTCGTATAGCTGAAATCAATTCATCCGGCGCACTCTCTTTTGTCAAATATCCAGAAGCACCTGCCCTTAGAACCCGCACCGCATATTGTTCTTCAGGGTGAATGCTTAACACCAGAACGGGAAGGTCAGGCCTTTGACTTCTTAACTGTTTTAGAGCATCCAACCCATTTAAGCCGGGCATAGTTATATCTAACACAAGCACGTCGTAGTCGTTTTCAGATACCTTCTCAAGCACTTCATGCCCGGTGTCCGCTTCGTCTGTTACAGCCATATCGGTAGTTTCCGCGACAATCTGCTTCAGCCCTTCACGAACAATTGCGTGATCATCAGCGATGAAGATTTTGATCATGGAAGATCTCCTATTTTCAATCACAGATTTGGGGATTGAGAAATTCAGGAATTCTCTAGAATTCCTTCAATTCATAATCCCTCGAATTCCTCAATTCCCTAATTCCCCACTTTTCTCAACCGGAATACTCACGGTCACCGTGGTCCCCTTATCTGGGGCCCCCTTGATTTTCACCGTGCCTCTCCATGGATGAACACGTTCCCGGATCCCCATGAGTCCAAATGACTTGGGATCGGAGATTTGCTCTTCGGTAATTCCCTTCCCATTATCGCCCACTTTTAGCTCAACTATACCATTTTTTTCTTTCAAGCTCACCCTGACCTTTGTTGCATGTGCATGGCGAGCCACATTTGTCAACGTCTCCTGGAAGATACGGAAGAGAGCCGTAGAGCGATCTCGATCTAAGACAATATCCGCAGGGTTTACGCTCAGGGCGCAGGTTATTCCCGTTCGGTTTTGAAATTCATCTGCCTGCCATTCAATAGCCGCTATAAGACCAAGGTCATCTAGTAGGCCTGGTCGTAGTTCCGTTGAAAGCCTCTTCACTGTTTTGATCGTCGCATCTGTGAGCTCTGTCATTGCTTTTGTCTTGTCAAGCAAGGGCCTTTGATCTCTCGGTAGTTTTTTGGCTAACCAGGATAGGTCCATTTTTAAACCTGTTAATGCCTGCCCCAGATCGTCGTGAATCTCAAGGGCGATTGCAGTTCTTTCCCCCTCCCTCACAGACTGCAAATGTATGGCAAGGTTTCGTAGCTGTTCACGTGATTTTTCCAATTCCTCCTTTACCCGTTTGCGCTCCGTGATGTCCCTCACGATCACGAGGTTAGCAACCTGTCCCCTGTACATAATAGTACCGGCATTGATCTCAACGTCTATATCACTGCCGTCCCTATGTCTGAGAATGTTCTCGGATACGGGGCTAACAACTTTCCCTCCCATGCGTCGCTCATAACGCCCAATAGATTCGGAAATCTTGTCAGGGTGTAGATATCTGGTAAAAGGTGTGTCAATCATCTCCTCAACCGTATACCCCACCATTTCTGCCATGCGCTGGTTGACGAATTTTAGATGTCCATCCTGAATGATGGTGATCCCATCGTTTGCCCGCTCGACCAGGTCGCGATATTTCTCCTCACTCTCACGCAGCGCCTCCTCCGCCTGTTTCCGCTCGGTGATGTCCACGATATTAGCATCAAAATGAGGATTCCCTTCACTCTGATCATACAAGACCCTAGCACTAACCGAACCCCAAAACGGGGTCCCGTCTCTCCTTCTCAAGGGTAGTTCGACTGCATCAACGCTTCCCCGAGCCAAGAGATCGTCTGAAAATGCCTTTCTATCCTTGGGGTTCATATATACCTCGGCCACGGACATCTTCTTGAGCTCTACCTCTGAGTCTAAGCCGAACATCTTGAGGAAGGTCGGATTTGCCATCAGGAATTTCCCTTTGGGACCGGGTGTGGTTCTATAAACCGCGATCGGCACATTCTGAACAAGCGACCGGTAGCGCTCCTCGCTTTCCCGTAGCGCGTCCTCCGCCTCCTTCTTCTCGGTGACATCCTTGGCAAAAACAGATAAACCTCGCTTGGAGGGATAGACACTGATTTCAAAGAAAAAGTATTTACCCCCAAGCTCGTATTCGTTTACAAAAGTCCGGGGTTTCTGCGTTCTCAATACGTCCCGATATATCTTTTCTGCTCTTCTTGTTTGCGGTAAGTCCGGAAAGAGTTCATAGAGGGTCTTCCCAAGGGCATCTCTTGCCGGAATCCCTGTAAGCTCTTCAGAAGCCTTGTTCCAATACGTATATCGTAAATCCTCATCGAATGCGAAGAAGACCTCGGCTATGCTGTCAGCGAGCTCCCTATAGCTTTCCTCGCTTTCCTTCAGTGCAACCTCTGCCAGCTTTTGCTCGGTGATGTCAATGAAGAAACTCAAGATAGCTGGCTTGTCGTTCCACGAAATGAGACTTCCCGCGGACTGGATCCAGATGGGTCTGCCGTCTTTGCGTTTAGCTTGCCACCCGTGATGGATGGGAACTGGTCTTCCACTCAGTATGTCGCTGGCCCTCCTTCGCAACTCAGCCCGTTCTTGGGGCGCAAAGAAGGATTCACTGAAATCCAGCCCGATGAGATCCTCCGGGTTGGAATAGCCGAATATTTGAGCAGCGGCCCTGTTGGCAAACTGAGTAATGAAATCTTGGACAACAACAATTCCCTCGATAGATCCCTCAACTACGCTTCTGTACCGCTCCTCTGAATGCCTGAGGGCCTCCTCAGCTTGCTTTCGCTCGACGATCTCTTCTTCAAGTCTTGTGCGCATCTGTTTTTCTTGTTCCAATCCATCTCTCAACTCACCATAGAGTCTCGCATTCTCAATGGCCATCGCCGCTTGATACGCAAAGATACTCATCAACAGCTCATCTTCCTCGGTAAAAGAGGTGCCGTCGGTTTTGTTTATAGCCTCGAGCACACCTATCAGCTTTGTTTTCACCTTGAGCGGCACACATAGGATGGATTGTGTTTCAAACCCGCTCATGTTATCAATCTCCGCATAAAATCGTGGGTCCTCTGTGACGTTCGGGACCAAAATAGGTTGTCCATGTTCAGCAACCCAGCCTGCAATTCCCTTTCCAGGTGCAAGACGAGCGTCGATCAATCTTTCCGCCTTTGGACCAGTGGGAACACTGAATACCAGCTCCTTGGTCTTATCGTCAAGCACCATGAGCGTACTAGCAGCTGAGTTAGTCACTCGATTTACATACCTCATGATAAGCGCTAATACTTCGGCAAGATCAAGAGTTGAATTGACAATAGAACCTATCTCTAAGGCAGCCCCCAGTTTCGCACTTCCTATTGTCCCATAGACTCCAGTTATCCTGTCCTGTTTCTTCAACGCCTCCTCAAGTTGCTCCTCTGTGGCAAATCCCATATCCTTCAATATTTGCCCCAGCATTGGAGTCCTGTCTGTAGCCTTTCGTGCTTGAGAGACCAGTTGGGCCCTTTCCACTTTCTCCGGCAGCGCTGTTTGTTTAAATATCTCTCTTTGTCTTTGTAGCACCTCATCGAGCTGCTGCTCTGTGATAAGCCCCATGTCAGTCATGATTTTCCCTAATAACTTCTTCAGCACCATCAGTATCTCCCTCCAAGGATCTTAATTGACATGAGAGGGCATACACCCTAACTATTCAATATAGCATGATTTACCAAAAAGCGCACGTATATTAGTCCAGGATAGCATGCTCCCTTACCAGGCCCAGTACGGCGAGATTGAGGACAACTTTGAATTTCAGCTTTGAATTCGGTCACAGTTTTGAATGCTTTTTCCTCTGAAAACAGATTGCAATAGGGTAAGGAGGAGGGAAGGCTTTTAGGCCAAAGGCATTTGAGCTTCTCAAGATGAAGAGTCTTCGCTCAGTCTTCTGAGGATGTCCCAGAAGGCGCCGCGATACCCGTTTCTGATAGCCTCCATGAGTTCAGAATTATCGTTGTAGTTATAGTTCTGAGCGGTTTTTTCCTTGCTGGCAAAGAAAAAGCGGCTGTCGCCTTTGATTGACTCCGCAATACACGGTTCAATATCATCGCCAAGTTCATAAGATAAATAAAATATGGGCTTTAACATGTTGGAATGATTGTCAATTGCCCCCCGAAGATGGGGGTTGTTTCTCGTTATGCCTTGTTTTTTGACCATTTTTCCCAAGGCGGTATCCGGATAAAGCCGAACCCCGAGACTTATGCCTACCCTTGGAGGCTCGAGGGTTTTCATTAATTTAAGGGTTTCCTTTACGGTCTCGCGTGTCTCACCAGGTCCGCCCAGTAACAGATCGAACATAAAGGAGAAGCCATAACGCTGACATAACCGAGTGAGGCCAATAATATCATTTACCCGATGTATATGGCCAAGCCGCTGGAGTTGACCATCGTTACCTGAATCCACGGTAAAATCTATCCCCACGCATCCTGCCCGGCGCATGAGATTCGCAAGCTCCTCAGAGAAGGGCACAGGCACACAATAGGCATACCACTGAATCCTATTGCCCAGGCGTCGGTCAATGATAGCCTCACAAACAGCCTTGGCATGCTCTTCTGGCACATTAAACTCACTATCCGCTGTGTGAAAATGAGTTATGCCTCGGCGAAGGAGCCCTTCAAGCTCCATAGCGACGTCTTTGGGATCCCTTATTCTGATTCTCCGCCCCTTGGCTATCGGGTCAGCACAATAGATGCACCGTCGATCGCAGCCCCGCTTTGTCTCAAACCCGAGCATTGCCCCCTTGTTGAAATAGAGGGCGTTGTCCACCAGGTCGCGTTGGGCGAGGCACATCTTATCAAAGTGTCCAAAGTGAGCCGCGTTCGATTTGTAGGTATCCTTATCCCTGTATAACAGTCCCGGAATAGATGCGAAGCCAGTTCTCTCCTGAAGGGCCTTGGCTAACAAATAGAGGGGAAGCTCACCGTCGCCATAGATACCGAAGTCTGCACCGCAATATTGCATGACTTGCACGGGGAATATGGAGAACCCCACTCCGCCCAGGACTATCGGGCAGCTAGAGAAATCCCTTATCTTATTTATAATTTGCCGGCTTTTCCGGAGACAAAAGTCCTGGCTTGCAAAATAGGAGTCATCCACATTACGCAAGCTAACACCGATAAACAGGTAGTTGTCATCTGCAGCATGCTCGATCCCTTTATACGCCTCATCAGAGAGCCCTAGGTCTAATAGGTTTACCTCAAACCCGGCATGGTGCAGCTTACTGTGTAGGTAATCGAGACCAACCGGTGCAACCGGTGGTTTCATTGTGTTGGGGTTCACCAGTAGGATCTTTCGGCTCATATCGCTGACGCCCCCTCTGCCACTGAGCTAACCCCACAATCATGGCTGGCTTTCGGTACGCGGGAAAATCAGACCTCGATAATGGCTGTCTCGATGATGTTTTCGTGTTCCCTGAGTGCCCGGAGGGCCTCGGGCGGTACCGGATCGTCCACGGTAGCCAGGCAAATGGCCGTGTCTTTGTCGCGAGCCCGGCTCACGTGCATGTCTGTTATATTCACCTGGAACCTACCCAACGTTGTTCCAATAAAGCCGAGCACCCCGGGCCGGGCATAGCTAGAATTAGTGATGAGCAACATACGCCCCTGCAAGCGCACCTCCATGCGATATTCGTCGATCTGTACAATGCGGCATTCCGGCTCGGGAAACACCGTGCCGGCTACCTGAAATTCTCCCTTGTCCGTGATCGCGCTCAGGGTAATAAGGCCCGTATAGCCTCTCACCTCGGAGGTGGTGGCCACATCAACCTCGATCCCTCGGCTGGCCATGATCACCGGTGCATTCACCATATTAACCTCCTCTGCGAGTGCCCGTTCCAGAAATCCCTTCTGCGCGGCATTGCTCACCGGCGCCAGTTCCAGATCCCGCAGATCGCCCCCGTAGGTCACGCGCAGACGGTTCACGTTTCCCTGGAAATACTGGGAGAGAAACCGACCAAGCCGTTCGGCCAGGAGCATATATGGCCGGATCCGCTCAATAACCTGAGGGCTTATGGATGGCATATTCACTGCGTTCTTGACCACTCCGTTGAGGAGGTAATCAACCATCTGCTCGGCAATGGCCGTGGATACATTGATCTGGGCTTGTTCACTGGAGGCACCCAGGTGAGGGGTGGCGATGATCTGGGGCAGGGTAAGCAGCGGGCTGTCACCCAGCGGCTCTTTGGAGAAGACATCAAGGGCAGCGCCTGCCACTTTCCCCTCCTTGATGGCATCATAGAGGGCGGCCTCGTCAATAATCCCGCCTCTCGCAGAGTTGATGATGCGCACCCCGGCCTTCATCTTTTTGAAGGCAGCCACATCCAGCAGGCCCCTAGTCTCGTTGGTTAGAGGAGTATGCAGACTGATGAAATCGGATTGTCGAAAGATATCATCCAGAGAAATGAGCGCCACCCCCAGCTTGGCAGCAACATCTGCGGAGATGTAGGGATCATAGGCCAGGACCCTCATCTTCATGTCTGATGCCCGGCTGGCCACAATGGAACCTATCCTTCCCAGGCCAATGATACCCAGTATATGATTGTAGAGCTCAATTCCCACGAACTTCTTCTTTTCCCATTTGTGTGCACGCATGGATTGATCTGCCTGGGGGATATGCCTGGCGAGTGCCAGCATCAGAGCCAACGTGTGTTCAGCAGCAGCCATGGCGTTGGCCCCCGGCGTGTTCATTACTAAGACGCCGCGCTGGGTAGCTGCCTCGATGTCGATATTGTCCACGCCTGTACCTGCGCGGCCAATTACCCTCAGACGCGGTGCGTGTTCCAGAACCTCAGGGTTGATGTGGGTGCGGCTGCGTAGAACCACGCCTTCGAAATCCCCAATGAGCTCAAGAAGGTCCCGTGGCCCTAGGTGTTCGTGGACCTCCACTTCGATCCCTTCAGTCCTCTGGAAAATCTTCGCTCCTTGCTCATGAAGTCCGTCGCACACGAGGATCCGCATCGATATCTCCTTCTTACGCCAGCAGTATCATCGAGTTAGGAGAATTCCATTTTTAGAGCAAGGAGTATAGAGGAAAGGAGCCTGTGTGTCAAGCGGAACAGCCCTCCAACATATAGTAGCTGCCTTTGGTATGGTTATGACCAAGTTTTGGGATGAATAAACTCGAGCGTTTCCCCATCAAATAACCCTTTGTCGCTCAGCTTTACCTTGGGAATGACGAGCAGGGTCATGAAGGATAAAGTCATAAAAGGAGCGTGCAATGTTGAGCCAAGGGATTTAGCCATATTGTCCAGATCTGTATATCTCTCTGCCACATGGGAATAACTTTCAGTGCTGGTGATCCCCGCTATGGGCAGAGGCAGGACGGTTTCCTTATCTTCAGATACTGCGCTTATGCCTCCTTTGTTCTCAATAACCAAATTAACCGCCCTGCATAGATCCTCATCGGTAACTCCAACAGCTATGATATTGTGTGAGTCATGAGCCACGCTGGAAGCAATGGCCCCTTCCCTCAGACCGAAATTTTTGACAAAACCAATTGCTACTTGCGCATCTTGGTAACGGTTACCCACCACCATCTTCAGGATATCTCTTTCTATACAGGTCCTTACCCCTGAGCCCCGGGGCATGACCGTCTATTGGCTTGGAGTACTTCTGAGCGATGCCGATCTTTCTCATGACATCGGTATCGCCACTGAGCACTTGGGGAAAGCTCATGACCTCGCCTAAGTGTGTTATTTCTTCCAATCTCAGGAGTTCTTCAACCTGCTCTGGACCTATAGATGCTCCATTGGTCTCAAAAGGGGACATCCTATATTCCCCCTGTCAAGAGAAAAATAAAAAACATGTAGGATCAATGACTTAATTATCTTCTCTTA
>Ga0209427_10002237_pt1 | contig 22730 bp, 24 predicted proteins | sample DeeMarSWOR136_30_FD_187465 | JGI IMG/M metagenome (GOLD analysis project Ga0209427, IMG submission 187465) | Marine sediment microbial communities from White Oak River estuary, North Carolina - WOR-1-36_30 (SPAdes) (version 2) | ecosystem: Environmental > Aquatic > Marine > Intertidal zone >...
CTCAGTTTTTTGGCGGCTGGTTTGTTTCTTGCCATTTTTACACTCTCCTGATTTTGTAGTCTCTGCGACCTGACTGAAGCCTTACAAGAAGCTCTTTCAACTGTTCATCAGTTATTGGGATAGCTATTCTTCCCTGCTGAGCCAACTGAATCAGCTGCAGTTCAAGCTGTTGAGTGAATTCTGGTTTAACCATGTTCAGGTTTGTGAGGCGACTTCTAGCTTCAGGCGTGAGTATTCTGCGAAGCAGAGCTTGTTTTTGGCTCTCAAGTTGTTGTTGCGCTTGGGCTTGCCTCTGCTCCTCTACCATTCTCTGCTGCAGCTCAAGCAATCTTCTTTTTCTGAGAGCTTCAAGTTCTTCTTCGCTCACTCTTTCCACCTAATATTTTTTGAGTTCGGGCTGAGTTTTCTCCAGTTCCATTTTTAGTTCAGTGGATAGCCTGTCTAGCAGTCGTCTTCCCTCATTCGTTACTATTTTTCCCTCATTTCTTGATTGTTTCACGAGACCTGCTGCTTGAAGTTGCTGCGTGGCTTTTCTGACTGTGGCGCCGCTTCCTTTTCTGGCGTGTTCCGGTTTCGCTCCTCTGTCTAATCTGCCGCCGTATTCTTGGCGGAGTTTCTCGATGCCTATGGGTCCTTTCACGTAGATTTTACGTAGAATAGAGGAGCACCGTATAAACCACCAGTCAGGGTTCCGGGGTGGTCTCTGAGTATGAACGCTAGTTTTGGCGAATGGTGCCCAGGCAGGTGGAGTTATCTCATCCACTTCTTCCTTCAGATGCCTAGCTAGCCTCTCGATGAGAATTGATGGGGGAACATCGTAAGGTGTCGGCAAAGTTTCTTCTTCCTGATTTTCCTTCACTAAGGGAAAAGAAATGTCTTATATTAGTTTCGTGGTCTAGAACCTCAACTTTCTTGCAAGGTTATAAAGTTTTCACCCTTTTTTCTTCTTACGCTTGTAGAGGATGAAGGTGTGACCTCGAACCTCAATGAGAAATGATTCTGTCTGCTGAGCAATCTTTGCTGCAATGTTTTTCGCTTCTTCGTCTTTGAGGGCTGTTCTTAAAATTTTAGCCTTAACCATCTGTCTTGTGTCAAGCTGCTTGGAGATTTCATTTATTATCTGGGTTGTTGTGCCCTCTTTTCCAACCCATACAGTTGGCTTCTCGTCACCGAGTTTCCGCTTTATTCGTCGCTTCATTTTTGGCGTTATCACGGTTTCTCCCTTCTTTTTAGTGGAAAACGAGAGTGTTGACCGCAATTTAAGCATGTTATTACCATGTGAGGTTCCCTCTTCTGTTGTATTCGGATACGACAGTTTACGCCCGGTAGGATAAAGCTTTTACATTTTCTGCAAATCAGGTTTCTGTATTCGTGGGGAAGCTGCAGTTTGGTTCTCATGGCTATCTTCCGCGCGATCTGGACGTAACGCTGTGCCAGTTCAGGGTCTTCATGAATCACTTCTTTTGCCAAGTGGAAGAGTTTGTGAACGCGTTTAAGGGCGATTCGTTTCGTGGAGTTCATTGCAGTTAACCATTCTTGTCTTGTATGCATTAAGTTTTTACATGAATCTACTAGACATGATGTTATTGTTTCAGCTTTTTGGCATTTAAACCAGAAGATATGTTATGAGTGCCGCTATTATTGAAACGATTATTGACGGTATTAAATATTTGTAGCTCTTGCTTATGGATGACCTGAAGTATTGGGCTGTGAAAACCAGACAGAGGTGTGTTGGGGCGACCAAATAGCCAAGGTAAGCTGAAATGTAGAGTAAGCTTGCATTTTTAGGAATTAAAGTCACGGTTTCCGCGAGAATCGGAACGCTAAGTGCGACTGCTCCGGAGGGCGAACCGAGAAGAAAACCTAGAACTGCTGGAACAATTGAAAGCACGATAATTCCGCTCAAGTTCGAGTTTGCTAAAGCGCTGCCGAGAATCTCTGAAGCTCCAGAAGCCAGTGTAACGTTTCGTAGAAGTAATGCGCCGAAAGCCGCCAACGTCACTTCCCATATTGTTCTGTTTTTCAGAGTTTTTCGGAGGGTTGTTACTTTTGTTTTTGTGATAATCAAAATTGTGATTATCCCTACGAGTGTTGCGATAGCAATGTTCACATTTAATGCGGCTGCAAGAATGATTGTGACGATGATTGGCAAAAAGGAATACAGTAGCCATTTGAGATTGGCTTTTGGCTTTAACTCCTTTTCTGGTTCAGCATTTGTGATGTTACGGGTTTTTCTTAATCCGATAATGTATCCAGTTGCGATCATGACTGTTACTACGAGGGCTTGCCTGATGATGAGGGAGTCTATGCTGGTTTCGGTCAAGGCAGCAGTAAGTATAAGGAACTGGCTTATTGGATAAACTGGTAAAATGGCGTGCCTAAACCAGATGTTTATGTAGGTTTTCTTTGTTTCGTCAAGTCCCAGCTTGTCTGCTTCGGCCTCAACCATGGGCGCTGACATTAGGGCTCCGCCTGCGACGGGCAGGAGTCCGATGACTGCTGGAAGGAGGCTCACGATAATTTTGGAGTTTTTGATGAATCCGCCTAGGCTTCTTGTTAGAACATTAACTAGCCCTGTTTCCTTGTAGAGCATGCTCAGGAGCATGATAAAGAAGCTAGCGAAAACCAGCGTCAAAGTTGTTGGGTCTATGCAAGTTTCGAGTAATACTGTTCCTGTTCCGGAGATTCCAAGGGACAGAAGGCTCATCAGAAATGCTGCAACAGTTATCGAAATGCCTAAGCCTACTCGCCGATACATCAAGACAACAAATAGGACGATTGAAACAACGAAAACGACCAGCGGATTTAAGAAGCCCACTTGAAATACTTCCATCAGTCTGAAGCAGAATACGTGTCCTCGTCACCTAAAAAATTAATCCCCAAAAACAGGCAAGGCAGTCCTTTTTGCTTTTCATTTACCAGCAGAAGCTTATTCTCGAAGTTCCTTATCGCCCTTAAGAAAAGAAGAGTTTCCACTTTCTTTTTGTTTTTGCGATGGGTAAGAAGAATTACTTTTCTCGCCAAAAACTTCCTTTTCTTCAAGAAGTAAACGATTAACGTTTTTTCTGATTAAATTTGTAGCCGCCAATCTGATAGTAACTCATAAGTTTCAGTGAGGAGGATGTGTATGTAGTGTCGAATGTGAGAAAACTCGCGTTAAACTCCATTCTGTTGTTGATTCTGATCCTAACGCTTGTGATTCCCTATTCCGTCCTGACAGAAGCACAGGTCAATTATTCCATAGATTTGCTGGGATATACATGGGATCATTCAACAATAAGCGTTAGTGTATTTCCACAGGAGAATGCATCTTGGTGGGAACCATCCTACCTTAACGCCACGCTTCACGCCATAGATCAATGGAACGACGCAATCCAAGAGTTTGCATTTAATCATGGCAATTTCTCATATCTCTCAAGAGTCAGTCTGGTTCCAACAATAATTCATGAAAACGTTTCTGGCTTCGATATTTACATAGGGTGGATAAGCGAGTGTGAAGATGAAACGAGGATAGGTCAATCCAGAGCAATTGTCAAATCGCCATGCGTTATGACAAAGAACACGGTTTGTCTTGCTGCAAAAGCCCCAAGCGGTCACGTTATGACCGAAGTTGACATGCAAAACATTGCTATCCACGAATTGGGGCATACTCTTGGTCTGTCTCATTGTAATTATTCTGACGATGTCATGTATGCTACTGTATACTATAGAGAAACTGTTAAAGAGCTCTCTTCGCTTGATCTTTATGCCCTCTCCCAGATTTTCGAGTGGATGTCAAATTCCACTCAGTTTAGTCCTTCAAATATGTGCCCTCAAAAGTCTTCAGTAACTCTGCCCACAAACATCTCTTATTATCAATTGCCAATAGCCACTGAAAATCTTCCACTCTCTGCTCCTCAAAATCTCACAGATTATATCACAGGATTATTTCTGCGCCCAGAAATCCTAGCAGCCATCTTAGTAGCATTGACTATGCTGACTTTTGTAGTGATAATCCGTAAGAGACGAAGGAAACTGCAAGAGATTCGCTCACAATAAATTTAACATGGCATGTGACCATGCAACCATACGATTGGGCAAGAATTTATCTCAGACATCGGTTCACTGAGGCAGGTCCATCCTAAGGTTTCGAGATCTCATCAGTGCAAAGACAAGAACAACCCAACGCTATCGAAGCCCCAGATTAGGTGTAATAGAGAAAAGAGCTACTGCACACTGAAACACTACAAGGAAAGACCCGGATTTATCCCATTTCACAATGTCTTTAATATTTAAAACGAGATCTTTAGATCGGAGAGCCACGCGAGAAATGCAGATTGATAAGCGAGACTTGTTGACGATAACTATACTTTCCATAGTTTTCTTTTCAATAGCTACATGGAATCTGGGAATGACACAAACTCCGCTTACTACTTGGCAAGCAACCGAAAACAAAAGCTTTTACATTGACCTCGGTAGATTTGAGAGCATCAAAAGCGTTTATTTTTTGGTCAAAATTGGTTCTGCTAATGTTACGGTTTACACTGGTTCTGAGGGACACTGGAATTATATCCGCATGCTCAACATTCAGTTTTCCTATTATCATTGGAGAAAAATAGAAATCAACAACGACGCTCGATATGTGCGGTTTAATTTTCAGCAGGCTTCCATCGAGGTTGCTGAAATAGCGGTTCTAAGCCTAGATAACCAGAGAATTGCAATCGACGCGGTTATAGATGAAAATACTTCTGACCCAAACTTGTCTAAGTTGATTGATGAACAAGACTTGGTTCAGTGTCCCCCAACTTATATGTCACATACATATTTCGATGAGATTTACTATGTCAGAACGGCAGAGAATTATCTGAACTTTCAGTCCCCTTACGAACGGACACACCCGCCTCTTGGAAAATTGATCCTTGCATCGGGAATTTCGATTTTCGGTTATAACCCGTTTGGATGGCGGATAATGGGCGTTGCATTCGCCACGCTAATGATATCATTGATTTATGTTATAGGAAAAGAGTTGTTTGGAACATGGATCGGAGCTTTCGCTTCAGCTTTTCTGTTAACATTCGATTTCATGAATTTCACCATGGGGCGAATGGCAACTGTTGATGTTTTCTTAGCTTTCTTCTCATTAGCATCGCAATTATTCTTCTTGATCTACATTAAAAACGTACTCAAGAACGGCTGGAAAACTTCACTTCTTCCATTGTTTCTTGCAGTGTTGTTCTTTACTCTCGGATTTTCAACAAAATGGATTGCACTCTTTGGTTTTCTGGGTCAGCTAGCCATTCTTCTGGTGCTCAGGCTTAGAGAGGTCATAAAACTAAGAAATGGCTTATCAGCAAAGATTAACGCGTTCTTTGCTCACCCATTTTTTCCACTATGTGGTTTCTTAGGACTGGGCGTGTTTATTTATTTCCTGAATTATATTCCGAACATGCTTGCAGGAAGTAGCTTGATAGATGTGTTTCAGTTACAGGACTCTATGTTTGCTTTTCACTCAAGGCTGATATCTACTCACCCTTTTGCCTCTCAATGGTGGACTTGGCCTTTTATTATAAAGCCTGTGTGGCTTTCCGTGTCACATTTGCCTAACGATGTTGTGTCAACAATCGTGGCTATGGGGAATCCTGCGGTTTGGTGGGTCGGTTTCGCGTCTGTAATCTTGAGTATTGAGCGAGCCATAAGAAGAAAATATTTCGCCTGCATTTTCATAACGGTCTTGTTCTTTTTCCAGTGGCTGCCTTACATGTTAATTGCGAGAACCACTTATCTCTACCACTTTTATTCCGTTGTACCATTTCTCTGTTTGGCTACAACGTATTTTCTGAACAAATATTGGAACAGCAAATGGGGAAAAGCAGCGACGTTAGCCTATTTTGTAGTGGTAGTGGTTCTCTTCGGGCTTTTCTATCCTGCCATCTCTGGAATGCCTGCGCCTACGTCGTGGATTGACAGATTAAAGTGGCTTGCAAGCTGGGTGTTCCAATAATTGAAGAAGAGACGAGTTAAAGGCATACAACAGAGTTAGATGCACGCGAGTCTCAACAAGAAGGATTTTGCGGGTGATGTCTCCACTGATGCTGTGGGTAAATTTCCTAGGAACCCCGATGATTTCGTGGGGGATTCCTTTTCGGTTTCTATAGAGCTTCATCGTCCATGTTGAATAATGCTCTTTTTCTAGGCGAGAAAAAGGTAACGTGTTACTGAGGTTGATGTGATAAGGCAACTCTTAGTTTAGTGATGTATCGTTACTTGAAGCAAAATTTTACTTCCTGATACTCTTTGACAAAATTCACGATCTCCCTCTTGATACGGTCTGGATTTTCTTTGTCCACTATAACCCGTTTAATGAAACTTGCAATCTTTTGCATTTCTTCCCCTTTCATTCCCCTCCGGGTAGCTTCACAGACCCCGAGTCTAACATCGTTATCGGTGATAATATTCGCTTTTTCTAGCCTTTTGGCTATGGTTGCTCCTTCTTTGGGGTCGTCATAAGATAATAGAACCTGATGGGATCGAGTGTATCCGAGGTGTGGACAAGCCACGGGGCACCCCTCATCATCCAAAGCCTTACCAAGAGTTTGAGCGTTTCTTACTATTTCCCTAGCGTATTCCTTTCCGTATGTTTTCATCTCTATAAGAGCTAACGTCATGGCTGCTATGCGGTTCCAATGAGCGTTGTCCACGAACTCTGGAAAAATTCGTTCCTTAATGACTTCACCATACTCTTGATCTGCGAGAATTATACCACCTTGGGGTCCGAAAAAACTTTTATGAGTAGAACCTAGGAGAACACTGCATCCCTCTCGAAGGGGATCTTGAAATTCTTCTCCCGCGATCAAACCCAGAACATGAGAACCATCATAGATAATGTGGCTGCCTACTTCACGGGCTACTTTTGTAAGCTCCTGCACAGGATGTGGAAACAAGAACTTGCTTGCTCCAAAAATTATCACTGCTGGTTTTTCTCGCAGAATCACATCCGAAGCTTCCTCTGTTTTTATATTCATGTTGGTCTTTGAAAAAGGAAACGAAATCATTCTACACCTCAGCAGTCTCGATAACCCATTCTCTCCGAATCCTGGATACCCGCCGTCTTCTGTTGAAACACACAGGACTTTGTCTTTGGATTTCGTGAAACAAGCCAGAAATGTTAGATCAGCTATGTGCCCCGATAAGGGACGCAATTCAGCGGTTTCGGATCTGAATAAATCCTTGGCGAGTTCCTCTCCGTACTCTTCGATCTGGTCAATGAAACGGGTGCCCTTGTAGAATCCATCTCTTGAAGTATATCTATGTTCGAGATCAGAGGAGAGAAGGGAATGAGCCATGGGGCTCATGATGTTCTCGGATGGAATCAAGTTCAAACATTCTTTTCCACGCCAGCTTTCGTGGCAATTAATCAGACTTAGAAGTTCATCAATCACTCTTATCGCCTACTTTTTCTAAAGGTGAACCAGTACTTGACAGTTATGATACTGAAAGTCAGGAAAAGTATCTGGTAAATGTGCGCGCACTTTTACACGCTTTAAGCATGTTATACTATGGCTTTTGAATAATCCAATAGCAGTAATCTTTTGCTGCATCATTTGGTGTAGATATTACAAATTCAGATCAGTACACAATTTTATTAACAAGTTATACCTGTATTTGCTTTAGAAGTTCACAAGTACATGTGCGCTGATAGAAGTGCTCGCATGGTGAAAAAGATTGGCTGCCCCAGCTGAACTGTTATTTATCTTTCTGAGAGATTTTATCATATTTCTTGCAATATACCTCATTGTTGCTCTAAGTCTTAATCTTGAGTATGGATATTGTGGAATACCAAATTTTGGAAAGGTACTAGCAGTTGCTGGAGGCGCTTTTACCGTGGGGTTCTTTCCGGGCAGGATAGTATCTGCGATATTCAACATAGGCACTGCAGAATATAATGGCGTGGCAGATTATGCATCATTAGAATATCATGCAACCATTATTAATGAAGTGAACAAAATACTTGCGGCAAATCCGGCTTTTTCCATAGCAATCTTTTTGGTCACTCTCATAGTAGCCGCATTAGTGGGTGCGGGTCTAGGGTATATTGCTTCATATCCTGCCATTAAACTGCGGGAAGATTATTTAGCCATCATGTTGCTGGCGATGGGTGAAGCGATTAGGGTCATAGGGCACAATTTTACTCCAATTATTCGGGGTAATCTCGGCGCTTTAGTTCCTGATCCTTTTGCATGGGCAGGAGAGTTTCGCTATATTACGGTGCTTGTTTTTGTAGTTGTCATCTGTATATTGGTGTTCATTTATTTGGCGCGTTTATTACGGACTCCGTTGGGAAGGGTTCTAAGGGCAATTAGGGACAATGAAGTCGTAGCTGAAGCCCTTGGTAAGGATGTTACCAGTACTCGAATGAAGATAATTATTATTGCCTCGATGATTGGAGCAATAGCCGGTGCTCTGGATGCTTTCAAAGCAGGAGGAATAATATCCACAATGTATCACCGAGAGACTTGGACTTTTTGGCCTTGGGTGATGGTTATCTTGGGAGGAGCCGCTAACAACTTGGGGGTTGTGGCAGGAGCCCTCGTCTTTACGACACTCAGAAGGGTAATCGACTTCTTTAAAGGATATCTCGATCCTTTTGTCCCGTTTAGTGTTGTGTGGCTGGAGCCACTGCTATTGGGGGTAATATTACTTCTTATATTGATGTATAGACCTGAAGGTATGATACCTGAAAAGCCTACCCAAACTCTGGATAAAAAGAACTACGAAAAATTTGCCAATTCGCGAGATGTGACTTCAGAACCTCAAGAAGAGGATTCCTAGCTAAGAATAGGGGCTACCCGTTCTTAGGTGCGCGTGCTATTGAGGGACGCTTTACAATTTTATGGACCATTTTCCACACTTTAGTCGCTACATCTCGCCAACTAACTCCAAGAAGCCCTTGGGGAGCCAAAAGCAGAGTAATCGCTATCGTGATAAGGGGAATGAGAGGCCTATAGGGAATTATCCAAGGCCCCAATTGACCAGCCAGCCAATTTGTCCCCAAAAGCTCGGCAAAACCTATCAAGAAACCGCCAACCAAGGCCCCATAGATACTTTTTAATCCTCCTACAATACTGGCTGCGAAGACGCTGACAATAATTTTTGAGCCCATATCAGTGTTTCCTGGAAACCATAGTGGGAGAAGTGCACCAGCGAGACTGCCCAAGCTGCCAGAAATAAACCATGAAACTGCATAAACAAGATTTACATTTATTCCAACAACACTCGCTAGAGCAGGATCCTCAATGGAAGCTCTCATAGCAACGCCAAATTTTGTCTTTGTAAGAAACAGGTACAGCACTGTTGCTGTAACCCCAACTAGGATGGGAGCTACAAAAAGCAAGCCAGTGGTCCCTGCAATTTGGAAATCGTAAATAGCTAGTAGGAAATACCTGGAACGGACTTTGAATTGCCTTGATAGATAATCAGCGTATATGTTCAGAAATGAGAGAAGAATAAACTCTATGGCAAGAGTTGCGATCATTAGCCCCACAACTGTCACTCCCTTTCGAATAAGCGGCCTGAAAACCAGAAAATATTGAACTAAAGCCGCTAATCCTCCAAGTACCAGAGCAAGAGGGAGAAATTGATAGGGACTTCCTCCCCAGAGTTCGACAGCAGTTAAAGTGATGTAAGCACCTAGGGCTGCAAAGCTTCCATGAGCAAAATTAGGAACGTTTGTAGTCATATATGTGAGGGAAAGGCCAATGCTAATCAAGGAAAGGAGACTTGCAAAGATTAGTGCTCCGCCGAATAATGGGTCGACCATGCTATGTCATGGACTCTCATATAGATTAAATTTTCTCTTAGACGGCTACATTATTATTAGATATTTAATATGTTTTTTGGGAAATTTCTTCTATATGACAAGGCTTATAAATTATTGACTACCATTATTACCGTTTATAAATAAAAAATTGGGGGATAAAATGTCAAGAAAAGCAATATCCACTACAATTACTGTATTACTACTAATCGTCATGTTGTTGGTCGGCTTTGTTGTAGGCTATTTCGCAGCTCCTTTGGTTGGGGGACCTGCAGCTGGGGCTGGACTAAGTGGCAAAGTTCAAATCGGTGCAATACTGTCTTTGACGGGCGACTTGGCTACTTTTGGTGAAAATGAACAGGTAGCTGCAGAGTTCGCAGCGAAGCAAGTTAATGAATTGTTGGATGATATGGGAGCAGATTGGTCACTTGAGATTGTGGCAGAGGACACACAAACAGATCCTGATCTTGCGTTGGAGAAAGTGGAGAGTCTTGCAGCCAGAGGTATTAAATTTCTAATTGGTCCATTGAGCAGTGGTGAGGTCCGAGCTATCAAAGGTTTCTGCGATGCAAATAAGATACTAGCGATAAGTCAATCTTCAACAGCTCCTGACTTGGCTATCGCAAACGACTACATTTTCCGATTCTGCCCTACCGACAAATTAGGACAAGGACCAGCTGTTGGCAGGTTAATCTACGAGGATGGATATAGGTACATCATTCCTATTGTCAGAAACGACGCTTGGGGAATTGGGCTAAAAGACGCAACAAAAACAAAATTTGAAGCGCTGGGAGGAACTTTCCTCACCGGAATAGATTATGATCCTGAGGCAAGCGAATTTACATCCGAGGCAAGCACCGCAGCTAATTTGGTTCAAAGCGCTGTAAACTCCTACGGAGCAGATAAAGTAGCTATTCTTCACATTTCTTTCGAAGAAGCTGTAGCTTTCATGACAGCCTGCTTTGGGCATTCAGTACTTTCTGAAGTTAAATGGTATGGATCGGATGGAACCGCTACAAGCGGAGCTCTGCTTGAAGATGCTAATGTACGAGATTTCGCGATGAGCGTCGAGTATCCATGTACTATATTCTCTCCTACCCATTCAGCGAAATGGGAGGAGGTTCGACAAAACGGTATTGCAGTATTAGGAAGAGAGCCAGAATCCTATTCCTACGCTATCTATGACATAGTCTGGGCTTACGCTCTGTCTCTACTTGCAGTGGATGAATACGATGCTGCAGCTGTGAGGGAAGTTCTGCCAACAATTACTGAAACAATGTTTGGAGCTTCAGGATGGATAACTCTTGACAATACAGGTGACAGAACGGCTGGAGACTACGACATATGGAAGATCACGCAAGTGTCTGCAGGCAACTATGACTGGAAAAATGTAGGACGATATGTCTTAGCTTCTGATTCTGTGGAATGGTTTAGCTAAGATTTCATCCTCCCTTTTTTTGTGTGACGATAATGATTGACGCACTCGCTGTTAAAGAAATGAGAAAGACTTTTGGAGGCTTAGTTGCCCTCGATGATATAAACATTAATTTGAAAAAGGGCCTGATGACTATTCTGATTGGACCAAATGGTAGTGGAAAGACAACCCTCATAAATTGCATTACCGGATTCTACAAACCAGACAAAGGTAGAGTTTGGTTTAATGGAAAAGAGATTACTGGTTGGCCTCCCCACAAGGTGTATGAAGCAGGCCTTGTTAGAACTTTTCAGATTCCGAGACCCTTCCAAAAACTTACGGTTCTTGAGAATCTGTTGACAGCCTATCGAGGCAATCCTGGAGAAAGTTTTTTGAAAGCCATGGTCAGAAAATCGTGGATTGAAGAAGAAAAAAAGGCAGGGGAACTGGCGTTCGAATTCTTGAAACTTTTAAACATTGATCATTTATGGGATAGGCCAGCAACTCAGTTAAGCGGAGGACAGATGAAGTTGCTGGAGGCTGGGCGAGCTCTGATGAGTGGAGCCAAGATGATACTAATGGACGAGCCGGCTGCAGGAATATACCCAACACTGGCGCATGAGGTCTTTAGCCAACTCACTGAGACCAAAGAAAAACTTGGAGTAAGCTTCCTTATCGTGGAACATAGGTTGGAGCTAATTCTTCCTTATGTAGACTATGCCTATGCCATGGCAAATGGGAGAATCGTCGCTGAGGGAGAACCAATGGAGGTATTAAATGCTCCAGTTGTCATAGAAAGCTATCTGGGCGGTTAAAGTTTGATTAGAATTGAGGGACTTAACTCTGGGTATGGAAAGCTTCAGGTACTTTTCGACATTGACACAGTTTTGAAAGATAAAGATATTACAATTCTCATTGGACCAAACGGAAGCGGCAAGAGTACTCTGTTAAAAACAATTATGGGGTTAACACAGCTCTACAAAGGTAAAATACTTTTCAACGGAACCAACATAGAGAAACTGCCACCTCACGAAGTGACAAAACTTGGAATAGCCTATCTGCCCCAAGTAAATAACGTGTTTGCAGAACTTAAGGTAAGAGAGAATCTACTAATGGCGGGGTACACCGTGGATAGAAAGGAAGCAAAAGAACGTGCCAAAGAGATTCTAGAAGATTTTCCAGTTTTAGAAGAATATTTGGAGAGAAGGGCAGGCACTCTCAGTGGTGGAGAAAGGCAGATGCTAGCGATGGCTATGGCAATGATACGAAGGCCCAACGTAATGCTTTTTGATGAACCAACAGGAAGTCTTGCCCCAAATAAAGCCATGGAAGTAATCTCAAAAATAGTAAAACTAAGAGACACCTACGGAATAACTGTACTTTTGGCGGAACAAAATGCCCGACGAGCACTTGAGCATGGCGACAAAGCGCTTCTCCTAGTCAGCGGAAAAGTGATGTACGATGATGAAGCAGACAAGCTTCTAAAGCATCCTGAGCTGGGAAAAGTATACCTAGGCATAAAAAAAGCGTAATATCCACAATCAATTATCATTTAAGGAAGAAACTTAGAACCAGCCTCTTAGTTTTATGAAAGCCTTAGGCATTTAAATCAGCTTCGCGCGTCGACAAAGTAGGGAGCGTAGCTAAGAATTTTTGTTACATGAGAAGAACCATTGTTCCAGCTGTTACAAGAAGGGTTCCAAAGATTACTCTTTTGGAAACATTTTCTTTCAAATAAAGCATGGCAATTATCGCGGAAAAGATAGGGGTTATAGACGAAAGAGGAGCCACTATGTTGCTGTTGGTGAAGTCTAGACCAAAATATAGCAGTGTGTCTCCAATTCCCAAAGCAATCAACCCGCTGAGCAAAGCTAGAGATAACCGGGACTTTGTCCATTGTGTGCTCGGCGATTTCTTACTTAGCGGGACGGCTGATAATATTCCAAGTGTTGGGAGCAGAAAGAGCATTCTAACTGCCCCTAAGACGAAGGGGTCATTATTCACCAAAATAATCTTGAAGAAAACAATACCAAACGCCCAACAAATGCAAGCTCCCAAAGATGCAAGAACCCCTACCTTTGAGAAACCCACATTATGGGTTTGATCTAATGCTTTACCAGCAACTAACCAAACTCCAAAGATAATGGCGATCATACCAAAGACTATCAATCCTGTAATCGTTTCCCTTAGGAAAAGGAAACTCATCAAGATAACAAAGATCGAATAAGAATAAGCTATTGGAACAGCCTTTGCAACACCAATTGATCTTATTCCAACGAAATAGAAGGTGTCCCCCGCAGCCAACACCAAAATGGATGAGATAGCAATAGTAGCTAGAGAAATCAAGTCCAACTCAAAAAGGAGTCCCCATTTCCCAAGAAGAAAAAGCGTCAAAAAAGCAAAGATGACAACAGAAATACTTCGAACCAAATTAAACTTCAATGGATTCATATCACCTAATGCTTTCTTATACAAAGAAGCACCCAAAGCCCAGCAAAATGCAGCTGCAATAATTGAGATCTCACCCAACATCTTTGTTTATCCTCTCATTAAACATTGATTTATCATGCATAAGCTACATAAAATACTGGTTTTCTACTCTCCTTTAAGCGCGCATAAAGTTAAGGTTATGTTAATTCTCCCTTTGCAATCATTTCGACTTTTCCACCGACATACACAGATATCTTCTCTTTTTTCTTCTCTGCTTTTAGAAGAAGTAATGATGGTCTCCTTATTTCATAGCCTTGTTCAACTCGAATGTTGATTTGGTCTTTTCCAAAGTAACTATGTTTAACGAGGTATGCTGCTAGGCATCCATTTGCACTTCCTGTAGCTGGATCTTCTGGGATACCGTAATGATCCGCAAAAAATCTCACATTTAAATCATTTTTAGATTTGTATGTCTCGGGACAAAAGATGAGTATTGTCTTGGCATGAATATCCTGTGTAAACTCGAAACATTTGGTTCTGACTATTCTGGCTCTTTTCACGGCATCCAAAGTTTTTAATGGAACTATGATAACAGGAAGACCCGTCGAAACTTCTTGAACTGGATAATTATCGTCGATATCTCTCTCGTCAAGACTTAGAACCTCAGAAATCAACTCAGCATCGAAGGTTTCGCCAAATATGGGTTGGAGCTGTTTCATCCATAGAATGTTCGAGTGCTCTTCTGTATAACTGAACGAAACCGGAATTTGACCAGCTTTGAGATTCAGAACTATCTGATTGATTGGTTCTTTGATGATTTCGTGTTGTATCACAAAAGCTGTGCCTAATGTTGGATGACCTGCGAAAGGTAACTCCGTATCTGGCGTAAAAATGCGGACATAATATCCGCCGTCTTGTTCTTCATCTGATATAATGAACGTTGTCTCTGAATAGTTCATTTCTTTGGCGATTCGCTGCATTTCAGAGTCGGATAATTTCTTTGTAAATCTAAAAACTGCAAGTTGGTTGCCTGTAAATTTTTCTTCAGCAAATACGTCCACAATATAGAAAATTGGTTTTTCCATACTCAATCCTTCCTATTACCTAATCTTTGTAATGCTCAGCTTACACAAGTTCATAATCAAAGAAGTTTATAATTTTCCATAGACAAAATTGAATTAATCTATCTCATAAATGTATTTTTAATAATCTAGCTCACAGGACACTGATTCAGTGGTTGGATTAATCATATTTGCGCGCAGAAGTCATATCCATTCTAGCTTTGTGTCTGTTAAATCAGATATTGCATTCCCAGTATTGACTGTATCTTTTGGCTCAATCAACAGTAGTTTACATTCTTCATTACATTTTGGTTTGTGTTCCACGCCTTTTGGAATGACCACCATTTCAAGCTTTTTCAGATTTAGAGTTTTGTCTCTCAATTCGATTGTAAGGTTTCCGTCAATTACCACAAAAACTTCATCGGTTTCTGGATGTTGATGCCAAACGAATTCTCTTTTGACTTTGACCAATTTAAAATAGTAATTATTCATTTGTGCAACTACGCTGTACGAATGCAGCTCTTTTATTTTCTCAAATTTTTTTTCAATATTAACTACTTTGACCTCCATGGATTAAGCCTCCTCCTCAATTGTGGTGTGTTTGATAATCTTTTATGTTTTTGCAAATGCGCTCAGAATTTTGAAAAGAGAACCACAATAAGGAGTTCTTTTCAACAGTCAGGAGATCCTTTAGCTAATACTAACTAGTATTACTCCCATAACGACCAGAAGAGCGCTTATAATAAGCTTGAAGAAAATATGCTCAATTTTTCTAAGGAATATATAAACAAAGAAGAGAATAAACGGGTGTTCCATTTGCAGAATTGGAGCAACTATTGAAACCATTTCTTGACCTAACGCAAGAAAAGATAATAACCATGCGAAAGATATACCCACACCCGCTATCCAAAACAATCGTAAATCCTCACCTGAAAACTTTGAACCTCTGGCAGTATTGGAGAAGACTAGCAATAAACTGTATAGAAGAAGTGCTGAGGAGTATCCTATTGCAGCTCCCAACAATGGCTCGTTGTAAATATTTAACCCGTGTTTCCTAATAATTTGGGAAAAGGAAAAAGTCAAGGATGCAAATAGTGGAAGAGCAAAACCTTTTCTGAATATTTTTTTGGCGAGTCTCAGAATTAGAGTATTATACATACATGTTGATGCTTTCTGTAGTAGAGTACTCAAATGGGTACTAGCTAGAAACTACACTGACCACAATCCAGAACGATTATGGAACATTTATGAAGACTGAGTTGAAGGACGCGCACAAAAAAGGAAAATGTTATTTTCTAAAAGCAATTTTATGGAAATGTGGTCAACATGACCAGATGTTTGTATTTGGAGGATAGTTACCTCCAGGAATGCGATTCCACTGTCATTTCAGTTAAAGATAAAAAGTACGTAGTCTTGGATCAAACAATATTTTATCCAAGGGGCGGAGGACAACCATGGGACATTGGGAAGATCATAACTAAGAATGAAGAGTTCAAAGTTGTTTATGTTGGCAAGTTTTCTGGAGAGATATCCCATGAAGTTGATCGAGAAGGATTAAATGAGGGAGATCTTGTTCATTGCTTTCTGAATTGGAAACGAAGATACAAACTAATGCGTAGTCACACTGCAGCTCATGTCTTCGCTTCGCTTCTATGCAGGGGAACTGGTGCTCTTGTCACTGGAAACCAGATTGAAGAAGACAAAGTTCGTTTTGATTTCAATTTAAGAGAGTATAATCCAGAGATTATTCACGATTATATTGAGAAAGCTAACGAACTGTTTAGGAAAGACATAGCTGTAAAGTGGTATTCGCTTCCTCGGGAAGAGGCTCTAAAAATTCCTGAGATCATTAAAATGGCGAAGGCAGCTCCACCAAACGTTTCATTTCTTCGAATAGTGGAAATTGTAGGTGTGGATAAGCAGGCAGATGGTGGAACACACGTAAGAAATCTGAAGGAAGTTGGACAGATCAGACTTCTTAAAACGATAAATAAAGGGAAATTCAACAGGCGGGTCTATTTTACCCTTATTTAATAGCTAAATTTCTCTTATGGAAACGGAAAGGATAGTTCTTTGAAGATAATTTGGGTTTGTTGTCCTCCGTCCAAAATTCGAAATTAAGAGATGTTACCTTTAGGGCTATACATAATGAAGTCTCTCATAGATGCACGCGGATGTCATTTAGATCGTAAGTAAGACGTTCTCGAAATAGCTCAAAGTGGCTCTTAGGACATCTTTTTCTGTGATTATTCCCACAATGCGCCCTTTTTCCTTAACCAGAAGTCTTCTTATTTTACTGTCCGACATCAGCTTTGCAGCTTCACCAATAGCTGCATCGGCTTCAATGGTAACTAAGGGAGAGCTCATGATCTCTTCAGCCTTTTGCTCGTCGCTACAGACTTTTCCGATGCAACATCTCTTTAGAATGTCGACTTCAGTTATTATCCCAATGGGTTTGCCCTTTTTTGTGACTATAACGGCTCCAACGTTGTTTTTGATCATTGTAGAGGCAGCTTCGGTAATAGAGGCGTTTTGTTTGACAGAGATTATGTCTTTAGTCATTATGTGTCTAACTTTAAATGCTATACCCATAACAACCAACAATTGAATCTAGGGCTTTATGCTTTAAATCATTTATGTGAACAGTAGCTCCAGCATAATTGAGAAAGGGCCACTCAGGCTTGGAGAAAAAGTGGATAAAATAGGAAATCTGTTTCAAGCATCTTCTAGAGATTTAGTGAAAACCTCAAAAGAAACAATTATCGACCTTGAAAAGAAAACTGAATGATGAAAGCAAGTGAAAGATAAAATTTTAACGACCTTCTGCACATAAGAATTTTCGAAGAATACAAAGTCAATAATGTTTTAAGTTTGCACTTTGAATAGTAGTTTTGGAGGTCTTCGGGGGGATGGCTATTCATTTGGTGTCTCCTTTTTCATTTAGGTGTGATATTTTGTATTTAACTTGGTTTGTACCCAGGTATGGGCGGCAAGGCAAGGAGCTTGTTTTTGCAGAACAGATTAGTCAAGGTTAAGTATGGTGTTTTTTGGGTGAAGAAACATTCAACTGTCTTTATGAGGGTGATGTTAGCATTACTAATAATCTTACTTATCTCATTCCCATGCAAAGCTGAGGAGTGGGGCACACCAATTCAGATAACCTTCAACAGAGTCGCTGATTGGCGTCCTTATATTAGTGGTGATGGAACCAAAATTGTATATGTCTCCGACGTGGATGGCGACACAGAAGTCTATGTAGTTAACACGGACGGTACCGGACTAAAGAAACTAACCAACAACACAGCTGATGATTGGTGGCCCTGTATTAGCCATGATGGCAGTAAGATAACGTTCTCCTCAAACTTGGATGGCGATCAAGAGATTTTTGTGATTAGTATGGACGTAGACTCTCCGGTTATAGTAGACGAGAAAGGGACTGGGTCGGCCTTTCCAGCAGAGTTTCTTCTTGTGGGTATAGCAGGAATCCTGATCATCGCAGTTGTTCTAGTTTACCTGAAGAGAGAGAAAGGCTAAATTTTAATCCCACAACTCAAAGATTTTCGAAAAGTTTTCTCGCAGAAGACATAGTGTATGTATATGTCTGGGTTACTTTTTCAAGGCGGCTAATATCGTGGCTAGGAGGATTAACAAACCGCCTATTAGTTGCGTGTCACTAAGGAGATCATTGAATATGAATGAGGCGGCTAGAACAGATGTGACAAGTTCTACTGTGCTAAGGATAGATGTTCGAGAAGGTCCAATTATTTTCAACCCTTGGAAGAAGGTTGCTATAGCAAGAAAAGTGCAGATTAAGGAGATCATTAACACCCAAATCCATGCCTCAAGATTCCATTCGAAATGGAGATTGTTTGTTAATAATCCAGATACTGCGAAACTCAGGCTTGCCGCTCCCATAACATAGAATGAGCCTGTTTCGCCACTGATTCCGTTCAGCACCCGTGTGCTAACCAGAATATATGCTGTATAAGTGAGCGCGGCCCCCAGTGCAATTAAAATCCCACCAGCTGCGACGTTCAGTATAGGGTTTGACACGAGACCCAAACCAACCAATGCTAGGAAAAGAGAAAGAACTATGGACTTAGAGATCTTATCTAAACCTAAAATTAAGGAACCTGTCACGACGAAGGCTGGATATGTGTAAAGAACAAGAGCAACGACTGAAACGGGAATATAGAGAAGTGCTGTAAAATAAAGAATAGACTGTAAGAAATAGCCAATACCCCCCAGAGCAAGTAGAACCAAAAGATAGTTCCTTGACGGAATTGAGCCCCTACCAGACCATTTTAAAAAAATGCCCATTAGAACAAACGCTAGGGAGAATCTGAGAAAAAGAAGCTCCTGTACACCTACACCACTTCCATAAGCGAAACGTGCGAAGATTGGCATTAAGCCGAAGGAGACCGCCGAAACCAAGACGAGCAAGCTTCCACGCCATCGATAATCCATAGAACCAACCACCAAAATAATTCCTTTTCAAGTAATAAATTTTAAACTTCAACATTTAGGTTGAAGGCTATATTTTAACCTCTAAACCCAAACTCAAATAAATTAAATTTAGAAAATCAACCCTTGAAGATAAACAAGTAACGCAGTTATCATGGGTACTGTGATGTTATCATCTATTTCTGGGATTTTTTCAACAAGAGTTGCCATGGACCCTACAATAACTCCATAAACCCCTATGCTCAGAAAGCCAATAATCGAACAGATCAGAAACATGGCCAATGACCCTTCCCATGATTTAGCGTGTCGTTTTTGGGTTATAGCTCGAATAAGACCTGTAGCCGAGTCGCCAAATGACATAAAAAGAAGGGGTATTAAGCCGATCCAAAGGTTTCCGAGGAGAACTCCAACCAGAAGAATTGTTCCATAAGCTAAAGCAAAATGTACTTCGTATCTGTTTTCTTTAATTTGGAACCAATACATCAACCCATATTTTCTTCGGAAGAGCAGATAGACGGCTAGACCAAAAGCGGATATTGTCACAAGTATATAGTAGCCCTCATAGAACAATGGAATTAGTATAGCGGTGATTCCACCACCAAACAAGTGTACAATTTTTCTCCCAATGTACGCAGCAGGGATATCCTTGTATTTTTGGGTAATATTGTACGCCCATTTTGCTATATAGTGAATGACTACTAAATTCCACAGCAATAATAGAAATGTAATAATCAATATCATTAAGATTGTCAGTGTTATTCCCAACAAAATGAATATTTTTAGAAGTGACTCTAAGCTTTTACCCTATTCTGCGCGAGCGTCTACATTTTTATTAAAACAACTTGTTTCATCATTCCATCAATAAAAGAAAATTCAACCGGAATTTAACATCGCCTCTATTCTTTAAGGAAATGTTTAGCGTACTCTATCATAAGTCACAAAGTGTCCATTTCCCGTGCCAATTAGTTTTTGGTTGTGTGATAAAGCTATAGATGTCAGGGTAGGAATAAGATTGCTAAAATATGTTCAAAAAATCGCCCAGAATATCCTCTGAATTTAGAAAAGAGACGCTTCTGGAAGCAAAGTGTGTCATACGTGTACGCACATGTGGATATTCAGGCGATTATTTGTAGCATGCAACTAGATGATTGGGACCAACTTGAACTAGCTCAGGTTTTCTTTTTCTACACTCAGGCTTTGCTTCTGAACATCTGGGATGGAAGCGGCATCCCGAAGGGGGATTGATTGGACTCGGCACCTCTCCAGGCAACACGATTTTCATGCGCTTTGTATTTGGGTCGGGAATTGGAACTGCTTGAATCAAGGCTTGGGTATAGGGATGAAGGGGTTCCTTGAAAAGATCGTCTGTGTTTGCTAGTTCCACTATTTCGCCTAGATACATGACAGCTACTCTATGACTGATCTGTCTTACAGAACTTAGATCATGGGATATGTAGAGGTAGGTGAGTCCCATTTTGTCTTGGAGTTCTCCTAATAAGTTTAGAATCTGGGCTCTGATAGATACATCTAATGATGAAACCGGTTCGTCGGCAATCAAGAATTCGGGTTCAACGGCTAGTGCCCGAGCTATACAGATTCTTTGTCTTTGCCCTCCACTAAATTCATGGGGATACCTCTCAGCATGATATTCTTCTAGGCCAACAAAATCTAGAAGTCCATATACCTTCTCTTTCCACTCTTTTTTGGGCACATGTTTATGGATTATGAAGGGCTCTGAGATTATATCAAAGACCGTCATCCGTGGGTCCAATGAACCATATGGGTTTTGGAAGATTAGCTGCATCTTCCTCCGTATTTTCAGTTTTTCTTTTCGATTGGCGGACTTGAGTTTTTCTAAAATGTTTTCTTGTTTAAACAAAACCTCTCCAGAGGTAGGTTCGATCAAGTTCAGTATCAACCTGGCAGTTGTGGTCTTTCCGCATCCACTCTCTCCAACTAGGCCAAAGGTTTCTTTGTTTCTGATATCGAAACTTATGTTATCCACGGCATGTACCATACCAATTGTTTTCTTTAGCAGAATTCCTCTGGAATGCACAGGGAAGTGCTTGACCAGGTTTTTGACTTCTACCAATACGTTAGCAGTCATTGGTTACTTTCCCCTTTTAATTCGATGTTTCTCCATTCATGGCAAGCAACAAAATGCTCCTGTTCGACCTCTTCCAAGACTGGAATGGCTTCCTTACAAAAGGGTGTGGCATATTTGCATCGAGGATGGAATCGGCAACCTGTTGGAGGTTCAATGAGGTTAGGAATGTTCCCGGGAATGACTCGAAGGGTCTTTCGCATATCTAATCTGGGGACAGCTGCTAGTAGGGCTTCGGTGTATGGATGTCGGGGATGTGTAAAGAGGTCATGAGTCTTTGCGATTTCACATACGTGACCAGCGTAAAGAACCACTATTCGGGTGGTCATTTCAGCTATTATTCCCATATCATGTGTTATCATCACAAGAGACATTCCGAACTTTCTCTTGAGATCGCTCAGAAGATCTAAGATTTGGGCTTGGATTGTAACATCTAAATTTGTGGTTGGTTCGTCAGCGAACAAAAGTGTGGGTTTACAGGCCAGAGCCCTAGCGATGGCTACTCGCTGTTTCATGCCTCCGCTGAACTGATGAGGATATTCACTCATTCTTGTTTCCGCTTCAGGGATACCAACTACTCCCATTAGCTCAATTACCTTTTGTCTAGCCTCCGCTTTAGATACGTTTTGGTGAGCCATTATTACGTCTCTCAGTTGAGTCTCAACGTTATACACCGGATTCAATGAAGATGAGGGATCTTGGAAAATGATGGCAATTTCGCTTCCTCGTATGCTCTGCATTTCTTTTTCAGTCTTTTCTAGAAGATTCACTCCGTTAAATTCTATTTTTCCATCAACAATTTTTCCAGGCTTTGGAACTATTCCTAGTACGGAAAGAGCCGTTACTGTTTTTCCAGATCCAGATTCACCAACGAGGCCTAGGGATTCACCTTTTTTCAAGTCGAATGAAATGTTGTCAACAGCTTTGACTACTCCGGCTTCGGTGAAGAAGTGTGTTCTTAATCCTTCAATTTTCAGTAGGGTTTCTGTCATTTTGTATTGCTCATCCTTTAATCTCTAAGTCGGGGATTCAAGGCATCCGATAAGCCATCACCGAGCAGATTGAAACCGAAGACTGTAAGCAGAATGGCTATTCCTGGGAAGATTTCAGCCCACCATACGATTCTCATCTCTGAGAAGTTTTCCTGAAGAATCTGTCCCCATGTTATTGTGTTTACGTCTCCGAAACCGAGGAAGCTTACTGCAGCTTCAAGCAGGATGGCATAGGCAATTGTTAGACTGGTAACAACTATTATGGATGACAGAATGTTTGGTAGGATATGTCTGAAGATTATTCTGAGATTACTTGCTCCCAACGCTCTTTCGGCTTCTATGAATTCAAGTTCTCTAATTCTGAGGAATTCACCACGTATCATCCTTGCATTTGATGCCCAGTTAAACACACCTAGAATCAGTACAACAATTGTAAGGCCAACTGGGATTTGGATGTTGATTAAAGGTAGGG
>Ga0209427_10002239_pt1 | contig 22723 bp, 26 predicted proteins | sample DeeMarSWOR136_30_FD_187465 | JGI IMG/M metagenome (GOLD analysis project Ga0209427, IMG submission 187465) | Marine sediment microbial communities from White Oak River estuary, North Carolina - WOR-1-36_30 (SPAdes) (version 2) | ecosystem: Environmental > Aquatic > Marine > Intertidal zone >...
CTTTTAGGATTTTCTCCTCTCTATTCTGATGATGAAGCCAAAAAATTATTAAAAGAGGCTATAAAAGATTGTAAAGAAAATATGCTAAAAGAATAGCCTTCATCTCGTGCCGAAATGCTTTAATAGGCTAGGAAAATCTTTGAATTAAAATTAAAGGAATGAAACGATGCCGATTTATGAATATAAATGTAAAAACTGCGGTATGGTAAATGAGTTTTTGCAAGCAGTAGGTGATGATGAATCTGAAATTAAATGTAAATATTGTGAGAGTAAAGAATTGGTCAAGATATTTTCAAAAAGTTTTATCTCTAAAGCAGAAAGATTTACTGGTCCTCAAGGCGGTAAAACCTGCTGCGGCAGAGACGAGCGTTGTGAAACTCCCCCATGTTCAGATGAAGGAGAATGCATAAAATAGCCTTTTAAAGATAAAGAAAGTTTATATCGATTCTTGAGAGGTAATATATGGATATTTTTTTTCATAATTTAAAACACGGAATGATGATAACACTCTTTGTGTTTGTGATGATGATATTTGTAGACTATATCAATGTATTGACTCAAGGCAAGATGAACACAGTTGTTAGGGGAGGAAAGTTCAGACAATATATTATTGCTTCATCTTTAGGTTCAACTCCAGGGTGTTTGGGAGCATTTATGAATGTTTCTTTTTATGTCCATGGTTTCATCTCTTTCGGTGCAATTGTGGGCGGTATGATAGCAACATCTGGAGATGAAGCATTTGTCATGCTGGTCATGTTCCCAGATAAGGCAATACTTTTATTTGTAATATTGTTTTTTTTAGGAATTATTTCTGGTTACCTTGCTGATAAGACAACGAGCATTTTTAAGATAGAAACATGTCAGGAGTGTCAACTCTCTGATGTTCATATTGAAGAGGATTGTCGGTGTTTAAACTGGAAAGAGACAATAGAACATTTAAAAAAGATTTCTCTGGTTAGATTTCTTTTTTTGATATTACTTGTCGTATTCATGTACGGTTTTATTTCAGGTCTCATAGGCCCAAAAGAATGGAACTGGATTAGAATTACATTTTTAATACTCATTGTTTTGACAATTTTTATTGTTATTACCGTACCAGAACATTATTTAGAAGAGCATATCTGGGAACATATAGCTAAAGAGCATCTCTTAAGGATATTTTTATGGAGTTTTGGAGCCCTTTTAGTCGTTGATTTAGGATTGAAATTTTGGAACTTAGAGGCTTTTGTAAAAGCCCATATGTTCTGGATTATCTTGATTGCCTCTTTAGTTGCAATTATCCCAGAATCAGGGCCGCATCTAATATTTGTGATGATGTTTGCAGAGGGTTTGGTTCCCTTTTCTGTGCTTTTAGCAAGCTCTATCATTCAAGATGGTCATGGGATGTTGCCTCTCTTATCTTATACGATCAAAGATTCTTTACTTATAAAGATGTTTAATTTTATCATAGGATTGGGCATAGGAATGACCCTATATACTTTTGGTTTTTAATGTTTTTATTTAATCGAAGTTATAGCATTAAAGAATTAAAAAAATCTTTTATATAAATAATTTACTTATAAAGAGTCATTCAGGCTATAAATTTTGAAGTACTATAGTTTTTTTTAAAATTTTTTACTATCCAAAAGTCTTTATGTCAATCTATGATTTTTTTGAAAATATATATTACACGATAAGTCATCAAACGCATCCAGATTTAGTGGATTTAATTCTAAATCAATGGAACCTGCTTAGCCCAGGATATAAAATCATAGACATTGGGGCTGGTGAGGGGAAATTGAACCTTGAATTGCTAAATCATATAGATGTTCATTTTGAGCTTTGTGATATAGACAGGAAAAAATTCGCCTCTATTCCCTCAAAATCTTCAATCTCTATTAATGTTACTGATGTAACAGAGCTTGATTTTCCTGGTGAAAGTTTTGATGTTGCCTTCTGTATAAATGCACTCCATCATTTTGATAGACCAAAACTGAGTATAAAAGAGGTCACAAGGGTTCTAAAAAAGAATGGGAAGCTGCTAATTGTTGACTATGAAAGTCAAGCCCTTTTAACCAGAATATTCAATATCATAGCAAAGGTTCAGAAAAGACATCGTCATTTTTTTACCCTTTTTGAGCTTACCGAATATCTTAAATACTTAGGTCTTAATACTCAATCTATAAGAATCAACCATTTTCAAATAGCAATCATTGCAGGAAAAAGAGGAGACTAAAAATGCAAGTAGCCTGTCAATTTTTTCTCTATCATCTTGGTACAGAAGATTTGGGAGATATTATATACAAGGCGCTGGAAGAATTAAAAAAAAGAGTATCAAAAAGGAAGGATTATTAAGATGGATATTGAGAGTTATCTAAAAAAACCTAAAGAGATAAAGCTGGCAGTAGAGGCCGATGAATACAGGGAAGAGCTTCTCTCATCGGTTCGAAAGACGATTGCAAAAAGGCTTATAGCGAGCAAAGCCCCTGTTCCACATTTTTATGTAACGACAGAAATAGATATGGAAAGAGCGATATATTTCAGGAAATCTTTAAAAACGCATAAAAAGGAAATTCACGTTTCGTTTAATGATGTCATGATAAAGACTGTTGCCATGGTTCTAAAAAAGTTTCCAAGACTCAATGCTTCCTTTAGAGGAAATAAGATAAGATATTATAATATCATACATATAGGAATGGCTGTTGCCATCGAAGAGGGATTAATAACTCCTGTGATAAGAAATGCAGATAAAAAAAGTCTCTTTGATATTGCACAGGAATCCAAAGAACTTGTTGAAAAAGCTAGGGAAAAGAAACTAAAACCGAATGAGTATACCGGTTCCACCTTCACCATATCCAATATGGCGATGTTTGATGTCGAGAACTTTTCCGCGATAATCAATCCGCCGGAAGGAGCAATCCTTGCTGTCGGTTCTATCATCAAGAAGCCTGTGGTTGTTGATAATAAGATCGAGATTAGAAGCCGGATGAAGGTAACGGTATCCTGCGATCACAGAATCATTGACGGCGTTACAGCCGCGGAGTTTCTGCAGGAACTTAAGAAAAATCTAGAGAAGCCGATAGGCATCATTTTATAAAAGTAATTTTAAAAGTAAAAGATCCGATTTCGTAGAGTGGACATTTGATAAGTATTTTTAATTAAAAGTTTTAACTAATTTTGTCCTTTAAAAATCAGGACAAAAGGGACACAAAAAACGTCTGTTAAATTTGAGTTCGAGCCTTTAGAGACTCAAAAGACTTTCTATAGAAAACCTCTCTGAATTTCTATTTGTGTAAAGAATTCTTTACTATATATGAGGTAAAAATAGGTAAGGTATAGAGATAGTTTTATATGTTATATTTGTATGGGGAGCCAGAAATACTAGCTCATTTATCATAAATTATTTGTTTTTAAAAAACCTGTTCAATATGAACAGGCTTTTTCTTTACCTGGCAAAGTATTAAAGGTTTAGGGCATTACTTTTTTAAATGAATTTTTATTCAAATCCTCTCTCTTTTCAGTTTATTTATAAAGCTCTTTTATTTCTTGATTATAACCTCTCTTCCTCTCTAAATGCGCCATTATTTAATAGGCTTTATTTAATAGCTTTTAGAGCCATTATTGGCTAGGACTCGTAGTAGTCGTAATTGGAAGAATTGGCTGTTCACCAAAATCTGGCGAAAATGGGGCAGGTGAGCAGATAATTTATCTCTGGTTAACGAAGAGATCAATCATGAATCAATCAAGAAATGGGATTTTCTAAAATTTCTACAAAATAAAAAATGCAATTTCAATGAATTAATGTTATTTTTAAGACAAAAGGTTTTTTAAGGGGATTGCCAATACTAAGATAAGGGGATAGATTCGTATGATTCTGGATGCCTTTTTGGGGTTATTTTCAAATGATATTGCCGTTGATCTTGGAACATCTAATACACTTGTTTATCTGAAGGTAAAAGGCATTGTGCTAAGCGAACCTTCAGTTGTAGTTATCAAAAAGGATAACAACCAAGTTCTGGCAGTTGGAACCGAGGCAAAAGAGATGCTTGGGAGAACCCCTGGAAATATTATTCCCATACGGCCAATGAAGGACGGTGTTATGGCAAATTATGAGGTCACAGAAGCAATGCTCCGCTATTTTATAAGAAAGGTTCATCATAGAAGGATATTTGTCCGTCCAAGAATCATTATATGTGTTCCTAGGGGGGTTACCCAGGTTGAAAAAAGGGCTGTAAAGAATTCTGCAGAATCTGCTGGAGCCAGGGAGGTATATCTTATTGAAGAACCTATGGCTGCTGCAATAGGTGTTGGGATTGATGTTAAGAAACCCTATGGGAATATGATATTAGATATAGGAGGTGGCACTACAGAAGTAGCTGTAATCTCCCTTTCAGGTATCGTCCTTAGCAAGTCTGTAAGAGTAGGGGGCGATTTTATGGATGAGAGTATTGTAAATTATTTACGAAAAAAATATAGCCTCCTTATAGGAGAAAGGACAGCAGAAGAGATAAAAATTAAGATCGGTTCTGCCTATCCCCTTAAGGAGAGCTTAAGCATGGAGGCTAAAGGGAGGCATCTGGTTGATGGTATTCCAAAGACCTTTCAGATAACAGATGAAGAGATAAGAAAAGCCCTTTCTGAATCTATCTTTACTATCGTAAGGGCTGTGAAGGATGCTCTGGAAAAAACACCACCTGAACTCGCCTCTGATATTGTGGATAGGGGTATCCTTTTGGTGGGAGGAGGGGCCCTGCTGAGGGGTTTAGATATTTTCCTCAGGGAAGAAACAGGCCTTCCTGTTACTGTAGCTGAAAATCCTCTCTCTGCCGTTGTTCAAGGAGCGGGGAAGTGCCTTGATGAGCCAGATCTTTTAAAAAAGATTTCAATATAGTCTTTAAGCTCCTTCTGTAGTTTCAAAGCGATATTCTTCTTTCATCACCTTTGTTCATTTTTTGCTTGCCCAAAAAACGAACCTAAAAAGGGCACCCCTCGATTTTTTTTAAACGGTATTTAGCTGCGTTTACTCGGAGAAGGATAACCACTCCTTTTTTACCTTTCTTGCTCACCCAAGAAAGGTAACTAAAGAAGGGTGCCCCCCTGCTTTTCTTAACGGTCTCTGCCTTCACTCGCTCGGACGGTAAAAGAAACTCGCTACGCTCAAACACCTTTTACCGTTTTATCCTCGCTCCTTTCGGCATAAACCTAAAAAGCAGAAGGGGGAGCTTAAGAAACAGAAAAGAAAAATCCCTAAAAATCGAAAGGGGGATTTTAAAAAGATAAGGAAAAATCCCTAAAAATCGAAAGGGGAGATTGTAAAATCAATCTTCTTTTATTTCATTTAGTAAGTCAGATTCAGATTTTTCCAAGACATCTTCGATAATAGAAATGTTTCTTGATCTTGCTAAATGAATTACTTCTTTGGGTAAATCTTTTGAGAAAGTAAGGATATAACCACGACTACATCCAATATCTGTCATCTTACCTGCTAATATAAAAACATCACTAGGTTTTACCAGACCAGTTTTACATTCGCAGAAAAATCTAAAGTTTGATGATTTTGATTCAGCTATGTTGTCAATTTCATGCATGTTACCCGAATGTCCCAAAACGTGATATCCACAAAGTGTCTGAAATCCCTTTTTTCGTAGCAGAAAATCTACACCATATTCTAAGAAATAGTTTTGATCTATGAAATCTCTTAGTCCCTTATCAAAATAAGCTAAAGGTTCTTTTCTTGTCTTAGAGATTGTTGTCACATTCTCACCACATACACAGGTTTTTCTACGAAATTGATCTTTGGATAAGATTTGAAAGCAATTTTTGCAAAAATAGAAAGTAACTGTTGTTAATATATCCAAGTTTATTTTTTTGTTTTGCTCAAATTTAGATAATTGATTCTGGATTTCGCTTGATTTTCTTTTAGCTTGGGTAATTATTTTTTTAAAATCTTCTTTTTTCATTTCAGAAATTAATTTATCGAATTCTATCTGCTCTTTTTTTCTCACTTTTTTATGTTTAAGCCTACTATGTACTAAATAATTCCTTATAAGTCTCATTCGTTGTCGCGTCTTATCATCTGGTATCGTTCGTAATCTGGATATAGGGAAGTTAAATAGAAGACGCTCTGATTTTCTATAAATTTGATATTCTGTATGAAGGGTGTCGATTTTGTCTTCAATATCTTGACTTTTTTTACATAGATTTAAATATAAATTGTTAAATCCCTTGTCTAATAACAGATTTGATTTTATAAAGTTATTAATTTTTGGAGTATTCTCCAGTGTTTCTCTATCTTTTTGCTTATTAATCATAAGGGGAGGTAGCTGAATATTAGGTGGACTGTGGAGTTGCATTTTTAACTCTCCTTAATTAGGGATTTCTTAATTTTTATACTATCTTAAATAAAAAATAAAATTTTATTTGAAAATAATTAAAATAACTCAGATAAATCAAGACAAGGATTTCTTGAGGAAATACTTCGAGAAGAATAGTATGGTCTGGCATCTTTACCCCCTCCCCAAAGGGTAAAAGTGACTCAAAGATGCAGAACCAGGTAGATAGGTTTTTAGATTACGCCTTAATATATATTTGTCAAGTAAAAATAGCAGTAATTACTTTTGATGCTTCTCTCAACTTTTTATCTCAATCGCAAAATTAAGTTCGTTAAAACTGTCCTGTGAGAAGGATATTGCACCTGCTATCGGAAACGACCCTCGGCTTCATCCAGTTTTCTTTCCTCCTCTTCTTCTAACCTTTTCATTCTCTGTTTTTTAAGCCGTTCCCTTTCCTTCTTCTGTATTTCTAATTCTCTTTCTTGAGGTTGCGTAGTATCAAATTGTTTTGTTTTTAGTGGATCGTATTTTAATCCTTTTACTCCTTCGCCAAAAGAAATGTTTGCTGTTGCAAATAAAAAAATGAGCACTGCTAAAAATATCAACTTTTTCATTTCCTTCTCCTTGTATTTGATATTTTTAAAACAATAATAAAGACTTTTGCTGATATACGCAGGAATCCAAACCAAAACTTATCTTGATTATCAATGGAAATAGAATCACAGCTTAAATCTGAATCAGTTATCTTCTATCAAAAAGGCAGGATTTAGTCAATACAATTTTGCGGATTGGTTATTTTATTTAACCTTTTGTTTTATTTTGACTTATTGTAAAAATTAGTTTATAATAAAAAATAAACAAAAAGTCTGACAATAGGTTTTTGGTATAATTAGTGTAAAACGAGATTAAATTTAAACTTGTCAGGAGGTAGAAAGGAAATATGCACTACAACACAGCGCTCAGAGGCTATCCATCAAAACGAATCGAGGAGATTGAGTCTGCCGATATTCTTGTTGGAATTCCCTGTTACAACAACGAATTGACAATTGTGCATGTCATCCAGATGGTCACACACGGTCTTGCCAAGCACTTCAAAGACAGAAGGTGTACGATTTTTATTGCTGATGGGGGGTCAACAGACGACACCCGCGAGGTCGCCAAGGAGTTTGAGATTAAGCCATGGCAGGAGAAAATCGTCTCCATCTATCGAGGCCCTGGTGGAAAAGGGACAGCCCTCAGGTCCATTTTTGAAGCGGCAGAGAGGCTTGATGTCAAGGCTTGTGCTGTCGTCGATTCGGACTTAAGAAGCATTACTTCGGACTGGATTTATTATCTTCTCGAACCTGTAATGGATAAGGGTTATCAGTTTGTGGCCCCTGTTTATCAAAGACACAAATATGATGGCACCATCACGAACAATATTGTCTACAATCTGACCCGAGCCCTTTATGGGAAGCGAATTCGACAGCCTATTGGGGGTGACTTTGCCCTTTCAAGTGAGGTGGCGAAGTTCTACGCAGAGCAGGATGTCTGGGATACGGATGTGGCTCGATTTGGCATCGATATCTGGATGACCACGAACGCCATCACCCAAAATTTTAGAATCTGTCAGTCCAATCTCGGAGTGAAGATTCATGATGCTAAGGACCCCGCAAAACACTTAGGACCTATGTTTCGCCAAGTCGTATGGACTATTTTTTTTCTTATGGAGCGTTATGAGAGCTACTGGAAGGGAATTCAAGGAAGCGAGCCTGTGGAGACGTTTGGTTATGACAGTGATGTAGAACCCGAACCCGTTAAGGTGGACCTTGCAGGAATGATCGAGCATTTCAAGGTGGGTTTCCAGCAATTTTCAGCTCTTTGGAAAGAGATCTTTAGCAAAGAATGTCAAAAGGAAATCGCGAAGGCGGCTCAGATGGACCCCCAGAAATTTCATTTTTCCACAGATGCCTGGATCAAGATTCTCTATGAACTGGCTACTACTTTCCATATCTGGTCAGCCAACCGCTACCAGCTGGTTAATCTTGTAACTCCCCTTTATTATGCTCGAGTTGCATCCTTCGTACGTCAGAGCTGGGATATGTCATCCAAAGAGGCTGAGTCTCTTGTAGAGGAACAGGCTCAGATGTTTGAAGAACATAAGAATTATCTTATTGAGGTATGGGACAAGAAGACTAAGGAAAAAATTGATCAAAAGCTTTAAAGAGTTTTATCACAAATTTATCACAATTGCTCAGAATCCGAAGACACACTTAAACCAACAAATCTTGTAAAGCATTGATTTAAGATGGTGCCGGAGGCCGGACTCGAACCGGCATGGCCCGAAGGCCACGGGATTTTGAGTCCCGCGCGTCTACCAATTTCGCCACTCCGGCCAAAAAGTGTGATTTTAAAATACAAAAGAAAGAGAGGCAAGTCAAGTAAAAATCATTTTGACAATTCATGGTGCATATGTTATTAATTATTTTATAATTAAACACTTAATCCTTTTTAGGAGGGTATATGGAAGAAGAAAAAAAGAAAGAAGAGAAGAAGCGGAAATGGGATTCAATCGTAGATTCAACCAAAAAATATGCAACTCTGGCAAAGGAAGAGTTGGTTCGGTCTTCCAAGATCGGAAAGATAAGACTGGATATGACAAAGATAAAAAAACAGAGGGCAAAAAAGTTTCAGGAATTAGGGGAACGCTGCTATCAGCTGATATTAGAGGGAAAGATAGATGTCGAAGGCTCAGATTCCCTTAAGAAGGAGATCGATGAGCTTGATGCTCAGATTAAGGGCAAGGAAGCGGAGATAAAAGAGATTCAGGAGCTGAGCAAAAAGGAATCAGAGAAAGAGAAATAGAAAAGGGGGGCTGTGGCGCAGTTGGGAGCGCGCATGACTGGCAGTCATGAGGTCACGGGTTCGATCCCCGTCAGCTCCACCAGATCATTCAAGGGGTTAGCCAAATCGGTTAATCCCTTTTTTGTTGGATATTTTTTGATTGTATATATTTTATATTGTTGATTCTGTTTTGATGATTCGATTAATGAAGAGATTGTTCTTTTTATGTGATAAGGGGGTTATTGAAAAATTCCTCTTGCCATCTTTTTCACCCCCTTCTTTCTAAATATTTAAGCGCCAAGTGAAGGAATAAGGGGATTTCTAAAATATTCTTGATAAAGTCCATTATATTTTAAACTGGCTTTACCTTATATAAAGCCTTAACATATTAACTAATAAACCATGCTAAAAAGTAATGGCATCCTCGCCCCTTTCACCTGTTCTTATTCTTACTGCATCATCTATCGAGGATATAAATATCTTGCCAGCTCCAGTGTAGCCTGTTTGAGCATGATCTACAATCGCTTCCACAACCTCCTCGGCTGAACTATCAGAAACAACAGTCTCTAACTTTATCTTGGGTAAAAAATCTGAGACATACTGTGCCCCTATCTCTATTTCTGGATGACCCTTTTGATACCCAAAGCCCTTTACCTCGCTCACGGTCACTCCCCCTATACCTATCTCAATCAGCCTATCCTTTACTTCTTCCAATTTAGAGTTATTGATGATTGCTTCTATCTTTTTCATTTTTCCCCCCTTTCTTTTCTCATTTTTAAAAGAAAGCATTTGATTTTGTTTCTTTTTCTAAATCGTAAAAGAGGAATTTCCCATCTTTGTATTGGGCAATTTTTCTGTAGTCTGTCTCTTCTTTTATGATAAATACTGCAAGGATGTCTCTCTTAAGTTCTATCTCTTGTATATGTTCTTTTATGGCTTCTGTTACCTCTTCTGTTAAATCGAGAAAGGTCTTTTCTATAATTTTCTTTTTCAACTTTAAGTAAGATTTCTTTTTGATGATAAAAGTGATTCCAACAAGGGGATGAGGATACTTAATAGTGCATAGATCGATAAATTTTACCAGTTTATATTCGTCCGATTGTATTCCTTCCTTTTTGAATTCTATTTCTGTAATAAGTAAAATCCAATTGAGTTTTGGTATTATGGATGGGTCTAAATATTTTATTGAATCAGATTCTTTCTGTTCTGTGGCTGATAAATGTGTTGCATATAAAGAAAATATAACAAGCAGAAACAGTGTGATTTTTTTCATTGATTCACCATCGAATCCCTTCTGAGCTTAAAGTATCCTGTGCTGGCTTAAAGCCCATTCTTGCAGCTTTTTTATAGTCTTCAATAGCCTTTTTAATATTGCCAAGCTGATGATATGCAGTTCCTCTGTTATAATAAGCGGTTGCTAAGTCAGGTTCCAGTATGATCAATTTATTATAATCCTTAATCGCCTTTTCATATTTACCGATATGATGATACGCTGCACCTCGATTATTGTAAGCCATTGCTAAGTTAGGATTGAGTTCTATGGCATTATCATAATCTTTGATAGCCTGCTTTAGATTGCCGATCCTTCTGTGTACAAGACCCCTATTATTATAAGCAGTTGCTAGTTGAGGGTCGATTTCTAAGGCTTTATTAAATTCTTTGAGAGCTTTTTGATAATTCCCAAGATTCAGATAAGCAGCTCCTCGATTGGTATATGCCATTGCGAATTTTGTGTCGAGTTCTATAGCCTTTTCAGCATCTATTAAGGCCAGCTGATAATTTTCAAGGCTCAGATAAGAAGCCGCTCTATTGTTATAGGCTAATGCAAGTTTCGGGTTAAGCTTTATGGCTTTATCAAAATTCTTGATGGCCTCTTGATAATTGCCGAGTTTTCTATAGGCAGCTCCGCGATTATTAAAGACTATTGATAATTCAGGATTGAGTTCTATGGCTTTGTTATAGTCCTCTATAGCTTTTTGATAATTACCAATGCCTCTATAGGCTTCCCCTCTGTTGTTATAGGCCATTACGAATTTCGGGTCGAGTTCTATCGTTTTTGTATAAGCCTTTATTGCCTCATCAAAATTCCCAGATTTATGGAATGTAGTGCCTCTTTCAAACCAGTCTTTTGCACTTAATTCCTTTTCAGTCTTATTACCTTTAAGATAAGTATATTTTTTCTTAGAAGGGAGCGAATCTGCAAATGTCGTAGAAGGAATGAATGTTAAGGAGATTAAAACAACTGCTACTAATAACCTTTTCATTTTCTTAACCTCTTTTTCATTTCTAAACACTCAAGAGCCAAGTAAAGAAAAGAAGGTATTTCTCTGACGCCTCGCTCCCATCTGCTTATCGTCGTAACATCCACGCCTAAAGCTCCTGCCAATTCTGCTTGAGGGTAGTAATTCTTCTTTCTCCATTTTTTTAGTTGGGTTGGTGTCATAAGTATAATATTGGCCATTGGCCTACAATAGTCAAGTTTTTTTAAAATAATTTTTACTGCACAATTTGGAACACATACATTGAAAACTTATTGATTATAAGTATATTATATTAAGTGTTATCGGGTTTGTTAATTTAAGTTAATCTAAAGGTAATAGAAACCCCATTTTTTTAAGAAAAAAATAAAATGACTTTATATAAATGCAAATTTAAATTTGTTATCTGGTTCGCTGCTTACTAATATTATACTATTGAAATTTACTTCTTATAAATTTAATTAAATGAAAACAATACAAAAAATGGAAAGACGACGAGTATTGAGAACAGTTGTAAAAAATATCTATATTGATATATATTCTCAAACGGAACCAGACCGGGTAGAAGTAATAGGAAAAATCTATGATATTTCTCCGTTAGGAGCAAAATTTATTTCTCACAGACCTTATATTATTGGTTCGAAAATTCATTTAAATATTCTATCAACAAACCATATTCCACCAATCGATATTTCTGGTAGGGTAGTTCACTGTGAACAGAAAGATAATGATGAGTTTTACACTGCTGTAGAATTTAAAGAAGATTATAAATAGTAATTTAGTTTCTAACCCATTTCTATAAGATAATTCAAGGGGTTAGCCAAATCGGTTAATCCCTTTTTATTGGATTTTGTTTGATTGTATAGATTTTAAATAGTGGATTTGATTAATGAAGAGATTGTTCTTTTTATGTGATAAGGGGGTTATTGATATTTTCCATAGACGAAAAGGGGTATGAAATTATAATCCTCAAGTTCTGTTGGTTTTGTTACTTTAGGTTCTGCATATATTCCAAATCTAAAAAAGGTTTCCTGAATCTCTTTGATCGTTTTATCTTTAAAACCTCTTCTTCTCATTATTTTTTCAGGTTTGACCCCTTCACCCGATAATTTATACCGATAATCAAAAGGTTGCATTCTCAAATATCTTTTCTGGGCTTCAATCAATTCTGGTTTTTTCCCCTGAATTTCCATTCTCGCAACATAGATCGCATCGACCATTGCTATGCTTTTGTTTCTATAATCTATATAAAATTCATTCATTGCATTTACCAATTGTTCCGCAGAGATTCGCCATATTCCCAATTTTTCACTATTATGATTAAAGATCTTATCCTCTAACTTGTTATAATTATCAGCTGTTTTAAGGCTCGGCTTTATATCAGGTAGACTATAATTAATGATGGCTGAGTTTGATCCAGCAATTAAACCATTCACCCAAAGAATTCTATGAGCACCTGAGAGGTCAAACCAGTCTCTGCCATTGAGTCCGCGGGGAGATGTATTTTCTCCCCATGCAACTTTGGTCATCAATATGAGAATAATTATCACAAATGTTAACTTTTTCATTTTTTCATCCTCTCATTTTATTTAAGTTCTTGTTCTATTCTGTTAAGCAAATTTTTTAATATCTTACTTGGTTTTCTCATTCCATTCTCAAGATAAATAACATACCTTTGAGACACTCCTATAAGTTTAGCAAAAGACTTTAATGTGAGATTGTGCCTTTTTCTTAATTTTTTTATTGCTTTTGGGTTCCAATCTTTCATACCCTTATTTTACTGAACTTTGTTCACTTTGTCAATGATCTTTTGCAGTACAACTTGGAGCAAACTATATAATAACTTTTTGATTTTTCTAATTCTTGTGATATATTTTTTAAATAACGATTAAACTTAGAATGGGAGTTTACCAATGAAAGATATAACAAGAGAAATTACGCTCGAACTGGTAAGAGTAACAGAGGCCGCAGCTCTAAAGGCCAGTCGTTGGATGGGAAAGGGTGATCCAAAAGCAGCTGACCAGGCTGCAACAGATGCAATGAGAGGAATGCTGGATTTGATTGATATAAGAGGAACGGTTGTTATTGGAGAGGGGGAAAAAGACCAGGCTCCCATGCTCTATATTGGTGAAAAGGTTGGGGGAGGAGGTAAAGACTCCCCAGAGGTCGATATTGCTGTTGATCCTTTAGATGGTACAAATTTGACTGCCAAGGGAATGCCCTATGCGATATCTGTTTTCGCGGCCGGGAACCATGGAACCATGAAGTCGTTTCCAAGTTTCTATGTGGATAAGATTGCAGTTGGACCGAGGGCTAAGGGCTGTATTGATATTAATGACACAGTGGAGAATAACCTGAAGAGGGTTGCCAAAGCCTATGAGTGTAAGGTTGTTGATTTAACAGCTATCCTACTTGATAGACCAAGGCATAATGACATCATTTCTCAAATAAGAAAGCTGGGAGTGCGAATTAAACTGATAACAGATGGAGACGTGGCTGGTGCAATTGCCACTGCCATGGAAGATTCGCCGGTCAATATCTTATTTGGGATCGGCGGAGCCCCTGAAGGCGTGGTTGCTGCTGCGGGTTTGAAGTGTCTCGGCGGAGAAATGCAGGTTAAGATGTGTGCAAGGGATGATGAGGAAAAGAGAAAGTTATTAAAAAAGGGGTGTGAAGAAAAGGACTTTGAGACAGTCTATACAACTGAAGATTTAGTAAAAGGAGATAGTATTATCTTTGCTGCGACGGGTGTTACAGGTGGAGACTTCCTGCCAGGGGTTCGCTATGAGGGAAATAGGGCGATTACCCATTCAGTGGTGATGCGGGCAAAAACAAGAACAGTCAGATATATCAAGGCTTATCACCATCTCGATATCAAGACCATCCCTTCAAGGGGAGCGAGAAAAGAGGTAGAAATATAGACTCCTATCATCCCATCTTCTATCATCTATTTAAAACTCTTTTATTCTTTCAACCATCTTCGCAATCTATTTTTATAAACCTGTGATAATTAAGCGTCTTTGATATAGAGAAGATGAAGGAATACAGAGTTCAAAAAATAGTTGACAATCCCATTCACTAGTGATAGTTTCTGATTGGGGAAAGTTCCTGTAACATATTTATAAATTGTCATTTATAGATTTTATCTTATAAACTTTTAGGTATTTTTTTAAATGACAAACCATGACTACAAGGATGTTGAACATAGAAAATTTACCAGGATTCAATATCCGCTAATGGTTAACTACAGGATAATAGGGGGTGGAGATAAAGAGAGGATTTCCAGAACCATTGAAGGCCAGACTAAAGACGTCTCGCTTGGAGGCATGTGTTTACAGACCAATATATTAGAGATAAACGGGCTTCATATATATATTGACACAAATAACATCTATCAGAATCTATTGGCACTTGAAATTGACCTTCCCTTTTGTGATAAAAAGATAAAGACCGTGGGAAAGGTCGCATGGTATAATCTTTCTACGAGAAGAAGAAAATATCAATATGATGTGGGGATTATATTTTTAGAGATGAGCAATAAAGATGAAAAGAATCTGAGTAGATTTTTGAATAAATCGTCAAATACGAAAAAAAAGATTTAATTTTTTAGAAATAATATGCTACAAGCCGTTATCTTCAATTTAAACTCACTTCAATTAAGGCTTCAGGGCAAACTTAAGGATATGGGAGAGGGTGCATCTTCCCTGAATATGAATAACAGCTTCTTTAACCAGTTAAAACCCTATATCGGTCAAATACTCCTTGGGGCATCCATAGGTTTCATTGCTGGTTATACCTTCAAGAAGGTGGCTCGCTCTCTGGCGATCTTGATTATCGCCCTCTCTGCCATCCTGTTTCTATTGATAAATTATACGGATATGATAAATATAGATTTTCTTACCATAAAGCGTATCGGAATCTCTGCAAAAGATATGGCCCTTCAACATAAGGGGACAATCATTCATAAGATAAAGGACTTTTCTTTTACAAACGTCCCTTTTGTCTCCGGCTTTCTTGTAGGCTTTTATGGAGGGCTTAAGATGGCCTCCAAAAAATAATTTGATAAGAAAAAATCCTCCTAATATTATTTTCTATGAAGGGGTTATTATGTCTGAGTCTATTATCATCGTAGATAGGTTGAGAGGCTTTTTAGAAAGAGGGACTCTCTTTATTGCGGTGATGAGAGAATGATATCAGCTGTTAATAGCAGAGGCGACACAGATAGTATTGCCGCTATCCTTGGAAGTATAAGGGGGGCATATCATGGATATAAAAAGTTACCTAAAAGATGGCTTGAAGATTTATAAGATAAGGATAGAATCATTCCTGTTGCAGAAAAGCTGTATGATTTATCAAAAAAGGAGGGGGGGAAGGTGACCGTAGAGACAAAAAACTTTCATATTCATACAAAAGGGGAAACAGACATCTTGGATATCACCCCTTATGTGTCTAAAGAGATTCAAGATTCTAAGATCAGAAGCGGTATCGTTACTGTTTTTGTTTCCGGTTCCACTGCAGGAATTACATCGATAGAATATGAATCAGGCGTTGTGCAGGATTTAAAAGATGCCATTGATAGGATGGCACCGAGAAATATTTCCTATAGGCATGATGCCCGCTGGGGTGATGGAAATGGCTTTGCCCATGTAAGGGCAGCCCTACTCGGCGCCTCTTTTACCGTGCCATTTAAAGATAAAAGGATGCTTCTGGGTACATGGCAGCAGATCGTCTTGCTCGATTTTGATAATCGGCCAAGATCTCGAGAAATTTTAGTACAGGTTATTGGAGAGTGAAGGGTTCTTTTAGGAATTCATTGATCTCTCTACAGGTTTCATCAATCCTATTCCTCAGTACCAAAGTCGCATCTTTATCAAACGGGGTCCTCTCAAGGTTCATGATGATTATCTTAACCCCTCTATCAACTGCAATATGTGGAAGGTCAGCTACAGGATAGACCAGCAGGGATGAGCCGATGATGATTAAGAGGTCGCACTCTTGTAGCCCCTTCTCAGCTTTATAAAAATCTTCGTAGGGGAGAGGATCACCAAAGAGAACAATATTAGGTTTTATAGGTTTTTTGCATCTCTCACACTTAGGAGGAATTCCATCATTTTCTATCTTGAGATTTATCTCTTCTAATGTATATTCCTTGTTACATTTTATACAATGGCCTTTCCTGAGATTACCATGGATTTCTATGACTTTTTTTGATCCTGCCTTTTGATGAAGGCCATCTATATTTTGTGTGATAACACAGGATAAACAATTTCTTTGTTCAAGTTTTGCTAAAAAGTGATGAGCGAGTGTTGGCTTTGCGTCTAAGATTGAAGGAAGAATTTTTAGGCCTATCCTGTAAAAGGCTTTTGGCCTTAATTTAAAGCCCCAGGATGAGAAGGTTATCATGGGATTAACCTTATTCCAAAGGCCCGTTTCAGGGCTCCTAAAGTCTGGAATACCTGCTTCAGTACTGATCCCTGCTCCTGTTATGACCATAATCTTTCTCGAGCTACTTATAAATTCTGCAGCCTTTTTTATCATGGGTTAAAAATGAGATTAATGAGATAAAAAAATTTATTGCAAATAGCATGCAATCCAGTGTTCTTTATCTACTTCTTTAAGCAAAGGCATGTCTTCCATACATTGGTTCATTTTGAAAGAGCATCTGTTTTGGAAGGGACAACCACGTTGAAAAATATCCAAATCTTTCTCATTTTCTTTTATTTTAGGTTTACTTTTTTTAATAGTAGGATCTGGACTAGGTATTGCAGCAAGGAGGGTCTGGGTATAAGGATGCAGGGGGTTTTTGTAAAGCTCTTCTTTTTCTGCAATCTCAACAATGATACCATGATACATGACAGCGATTCTATCAGAGATATGTTTTACAACACTCAGGTCGTGAGATATCATAAGATAAGAAAGATGATATTCTTCCTGCAATGCTATCAGAAGATTTATGATTTGTGCCTGTATGGAGACATCCAGAGCAGATACGGGTTCATCACAAACAATAAAATCAGGGTTTAAGGCGATGGCCCTTGCGATTCCTACCCTCTGCCTCTGACCTCCGCTGAACTCATGGGGATAACGGTTCATATGTTCTGGCATCAGTCCAACCTTATTTAATAAAGATTTTACCAGCTCCCGTTTCTCTTGACCCTTAGCAATATGATGGATTTCCAAAGGTTCTCCTACAATCCCTCCCACGGTCATTCTGGGATTCAGAGAAGAGTAGGGGTCTTGAAAGACAATCTGCATATCTCTTCTTAAAGAGCGGATTTCATTTTTGCTGAGTTCAAAAATATCTTTTCCCTTAAAGACGACTTCTCCAGAGGTCGGTTCGATTAATCTTAAAATCAATCTCCCAGTGGTTGATTTTCCGCAACCGCTCTCTCCAACAAGACCAACTGTTTCTCCCCTTTTTATATTTAGACTTATTCCATTAACAGCCTTGACCCATTGAACCGGTTTAGAAAATATTCCTCCGAGAATGGGAAAGTGTTTCTTTAAGTTTTTAGCCTCTATCAAGATATGATCCGTTTCTTTTTCCATTTGAATATTCCTTGTTTAAGAGCCAACATCTGGCAAGATGTCTTTCTCCATTTTTCAGTAGATCCGGCTCCTGAGTTTTACATATATCCATGACATAGGGACATCGAGGATGAAATTTACATCCAGAAGGGAGTTGGAATATACTCGGAACAGCACCCTTTATCTCGTGCAGATATCTATTTTCTTTCTTTTGGCTTGATTCAATTTTGGGTATTGATTTAAGAAGTTCTTGAGTATAAGGATGTTGGGGATTAAGGAAGAGCTCTTTTGTTTCTGCTTCTTCGGCCACACGTCCTGCATAGATAACAATCACTCTCTGAGCAGTCTCTGCAATGATTCCAAGATCGTGGGTTATCAGAATAACTGCTGTTCCAAAATCCTTTTTTAGATTCAGAAGGAGTTCAAGGATCTGGGCTTGAATAGTTACATCAAGGGCTGTTGTTGGTTCATCCGCTATTAATATCTTTGGGTGACAGGCAAGGGCGATGGCAATCATGACCCTTTGTCTCATACCTCCACTGAGCTGGTGAGGATATTCATTTACCCTTCTTTCTGCCTCGGGAATGCCGACAAGTTTTAACATCTCAATCGATTTGTCTACAGCGTCCTTTTTTTTCAGACCCTGATGAAGAGTTAAAACCTCTGATATCTGGTTTCCTATGGTAAAGACGGGATTGAGTGATGTCATGGGTTCTTGAAATATCATTGAAATCTCATTACCCCTGATTTCTCTTACCTCGGGATCAGAGAGTTTAAGGATATCCCTTCCTTCAAAAAGGATTTCACCTTCAACGATCTTGGCAGGGGGATCAGGGATCAGTTTCAAGATAGATAAGGCAGTAACCGTTTTCCCACAACCTGACTCTCCAACGATTCCCAGGGTCTCCCCCTTTTTAAGAGAGAGGCTAATTCCGTCCACTGCCTTACCGAGCCCATCGGAAGTATAGAAATAGGTTTTGAGATTTTTAATGTTTAATAAAAAATCATTCATAGGACTCGATTTTATCTTTATGGATGATTTCAAGAAAAGTTTCTTTAGAGATTTCAGATAATATCTTTACTGCCTCAGAAAAAAAATATGGAGAGACGTCAAATTCGACTGTGGCCTCTTTAGGGTCTATGGTCCTCATGACCATTGTTCCTTCATAGGCTTCGATGATACTATTGATATACATGATATCTTTTTTTTTAACCCTGGCAATAATTTTGATTGTCTTTTTATACTTCACATCCTGTCTCTATGCTTATCCTTTTTCTAAGAAGATCATGTTTTTCCAAAGGATGAGCAACATTGATAATAATCTTTTCATTGGGCTGGCCGAATTCCTTTTTTATCCCATCTTCTGAAAGAATGGTATCTATTTTCGCTGAAAATGTCTTCATATTTCTTCCTATAATTTCAACTTCTTCTTCAAGAGATAATTTATTTTTGACCTCAATCTTTACCGTATCCCTACCTAACACTTCAATGACTTTACCTACAAATTGGTAATTTTGGAGGGAGAGGAGTTCTTGACTCTCTTTTTTTGCTTGTGGATCGTCGATATAAAACCCTGTAGTAAAATCTCTGTGAGTTGTTTTCTTTAATTCATCGCGCCATCTGGGATCACACTTATATGCTTTTGGATCTTTTATATAGTTATTGATAGCCTCTCTATATATCCTGATTACTGTTGCAAGATAATAGATACTCTTCATACGTCCTTCAATCTTAAAGGTAGTAATACCAACGTCAACCATCTCAGGAATATAATCAATCATACAGAGGTCTTTTGAATTAAAGATATAGGTTCCTCTCTCATCCTCATCAACCATAAAGTACTGTCCCGGTCTTTTGCTCTCAACCAAATGGTATTCCCAACGACAGGGTTGAGCACAGTCTCCTCTATTGGAGTCCCTGCCTGTCATGTAACTACTTAAAAGACACCTTCCTGCATATGAGATACACATCGAGCCATGAACAAGGATTTCCATTTCTAAATGGGTTTTTTCTTTTATCTCTTTTATTTCTTTCAAAGAGCATTCCCTTGCCAGATTGATCCTTGATATTCCCTGTTTCTCCCAGAATTTTGCGCTGGCCCAGTTTGTAGTATTTGCCTGGGTACTGAGGTGGAGAGGAAGCTTGGGCACACACTCTTTTGCAACACGAATTATTCCTGGATCAGAGACAATGATGGCATCCGCACCTATTTCATCGAGTTCAGATAAATATTCAGAGATATGAAGAAGGTCTTCATTACGCGCAAAGATATTAACAGTAACATAGACTTTTACCTGTTTTTTGTGGGCGTATTCAATAGCCCTCTTCATCTCTTTTAGTGAAAAATTTCCAGCCCTTTTTCTCAGGTTGAAAGATGTTCCCCCGAGATAAACAGCATCAGCACCATAGTGAATAGCAACCTCAAGTTTTTCCAAATTTCCTGCTGGAGCCAAAAGCTCAATACTATTCAAAGCTTTTCCCCTCTTTAAGCGTAAAATTAAAAAAATTATAAAGCCATCCATAAAGGAGGTCAAGGAATTATGTAATTTTAAGAGGGTCAGGAATAAAATCTGCATTTGATAAAAAGCTTGACTGTAAGGAATATCTGTGTTAGAAGAACTTTAATTAAGAGAGCAGGCTTTTTGTAATTTTTTAGAGGAGAAAAAGTATGTTTCAGATAAAGAAGTTAGGGATTATATATTTTTTTAGCATACTTTCTCTTATTTTGTTTTTTGGCTGTCAATCTTACGCTCCTGCGCCTTCCCCCATGCAGACATCTTTAGAAACGGGAAAGTTCAAGGATATTCCTATCCCAGCAAAATTTAAAATCGATAGCGAGAAATCCTTTGTATTTGAAAACCCTGCCATTAAGGCCGGTGTATTGGTATATACCGGTAGTGGAAAGTCAGCGGAAATTGCAAACTTTTATAAAGAAAATATGCCTCAGAATGGATGGAAGCTTGTGAGTAGTTTTGAGTTAAAAGAAGCTGTTCTCAATTATCAAAAGGAAGGTTGGAGTTGTGTAATCAATATAAAGCAGGAGTTTGAAACAAAAATCATCATAAATGTAGGCCCTACCGAGACCCATCCTGAAATAAAAAAGACCACAGAAGAGGGCTTTAAAGAATTCAAGTAACACCTTCTTAGAAGATTAACATTCCTTGATTTCTGTCCTTGCTTTCTTGATATAATTAAAGAAATCCCCTTTTACTCATCATTCTTTAAAGGGCTGTGGATGAGAACAAGTAAAAGAATCATTTTGGATACAGACCCTGGAATTGATGATGCCTTAGCAATCATATTATCCCTAAGATCTAAAGAGCTAAAGGTAGAAGCAATAACTACCGTAAGCGGTAATGTCCCTGTTCGTCTCGGCACGAGAAATGTTCGAAGAATTCTGAGATTAATGGGCTTAAAGGACTTACCGATGATAGCTGAAGGTTCTTCACTTCCAATAAAAGAGCCTCCCCTTTGGACTTATGAAATCCATGGAAAGAATGGTCTAGGAGATTTGGACTGTTTTTTTAATGACGATTCAGAACTGGATGAGGATTGGATTGTTTCTAGAAAAGCCATAGATTTGATTTTCGAAATGATTGAAAAATATCCCAACGAAATAATCATAGTAACCCTAGGTCCGTTAACAAATATTGCCTGTGCCATTGAAAAAGATAAGGATAAAATGGATAAAGTTCAAGGGATTATTATGATGGGCGGCGCTGTTGATGTGAAAGGAAATATAACCCCTGATGCAGAATTCAATATCTTCTTTGACCCCCATGCAGCAAAGATTGTATTTGATTCTGGAATCCCCGTCATAATGGTGGGATTAAACGTAACGAGAAAGTGTATCTTAAGAAAGGAAGAGCTGGTTAGAATTACAGAGGGAAAAAGAGAAAAGATAGAAGAGTTTATTTTAGGTGCAACAGACAGATACATGGAAATCCATCTTAAAAAAACAGGCAGAGCTTACTGTTATCTCCATGACCCTTTGGCTGTTGGGGTAGCTATAGACCCTACCCTCGTAAAGATGCATAAGATGGATATAGATGTGTGTATTGATAAGAAGAGAGGTAAGACTTTTTGTAAAAAGAAAGATTTTCAATCTGAAATTCAAGTTTGTACAGATGTAGATAGTAAAAGATTTTTAAGACTTTTTTATGAAAGGGTCTTTGAATCATAATGGCTGGGTTAATTGTTGTAGGCAGCTCCAATACTGACCTTGTAATAAGGGTTGAAAGACTCCCTAGAGAAGGAGAGACGATTCTTGGAGAAGAGTTAAAGATTTTTTATGGTGGTAAAGGGGCAAATCAGGCTGTGGCAGCAAAAAAGGGAGGGGCTGATGTTTTGTTCGTAACGAAACTGGGAAAAGATTCATATGGAGAGAATTATAAAAAAAATTTGATTCGTCTCGGTATAAGTCCTTCAGGTATCATGTTTGATGATAAGGCACCTTCAGGCATAGCCTTAATTGCTATAGATATGGAGGGAAGAAACCAGATTGTTGTTTCCCCAGGAGCTAATAGCAGATTACTGCCTAAGGATATCGATAATATTCAGGATAAGTTTTACTCACGAAGGGTTTTACTTCTTCAATTAGAAATTCCTCTGGAAACGGTGGAACACTCTTTAAAGATTGCAAGATCGCTATCAGTGAAGACGATTTTAAATCCCGCGCCAGCAAGAAGTCTCTCAGATAAAATCATGAAAAATGTTGATATCATAACCCCCAATGAGTCGGAACTGGAAGTATTGACAGGAAAAGATGTAAAAGATTTGAAAAGGGCTGAAGAGGCGGGAAG
>Ga0209427_10002240_pt1 | contig 22723 bp, 21 predicted proteins | sample DeeMarSWOR136_30_FD_187465 | JGI IMG/M metagenome (GOLD analysis project Ga0209427, IMG submission 187465) | Marine sediment microbial communities from White Oak River estuary, North Carolina - WOR-1-36_30 (SPAdes) (version 2) | ecosystem: Environmental > Aquatic > Marine > Intertidal zone >...
CTCAGCAGATTATTCTGAGCACGTCGCGCCCCTGGCCCAGACCGGGTTTTTCTCCCCTGGGCATTGTCCAACTTCTGTCGCGCCAGGGCGGGCCTAACCCTTTCCCCCGGGGGGGAGAGGGCAGGGTGGGGGGGCGACTGCTGGGTTGCCTCGGGCATTGCTGGTTCATGGATGCGAGGCTGTATGCGTTTGGATGGTAACCACAAATAGGCCGCAAAAGCAAGTGAGATAAGAAGAAAAGAGGTCAACCACAGCGCTTTGCCAGAAAAAAACCTCGGTTTGTATCCGGGCCTGGACGCAATTCCATGGTATTTGCGGTAAAGGGAATCTTTTTCTTTCTGGGCCTTCTTCAAGGCCTCATGGATGAAGCTCATAGATCAATTAAAGTGAGCTAAAGTGCCTAAAGTTATGATGCTTGGGTTTGTTTTGAGCTGCCAGTTACCTGTTCGAGTTTGATGCACGACGAACCCGAAACGCGCAACGAGGTTTCACTCCGACATCTGATATAATAAGCCCTTGGTACGGGTACCGACAATTCCATCGGCCATCAATGCGAAATCGTCCTGGAATCTCATGACCTGTTGAAATGTGGACTTGTCGTAAAGCCCGGTAGGCTCAACAGAGTAACCGAGCTCATTTAATGTTTGTTGCAGTTTGGTAACGTCCGGGCCACTCATCCATTTGACCAAATTAGTATTGTTGTTTTCATACGGATACATCCAGGAAACCTCTTGGCCCCAATGAGTCAGGATAAAGTCTTTGGTTATCAGTCGCTCCTTACCTTCAGCATCGATTGCGATGGCGCCTTCGGCTGTGACTTCGCGAACCAGCAGATATCGAGGCAGGGGCAAGACTACGGCCGGACTAAGGTCCGGATGGTGGGCGAGGCCAGCCACACGTACACGAAAAGGTTTTTTGAACATAATGTGCTGTTCGGGGTCTGCATAGAACGAGTACAGGCCAAAGTGGACCTTGTTTGCCCCATGGCTGTTGTGGCGCTCCTTTTCATTGAAAAGCCTGAAGAGTCCTCCAAGGCTGGCCTGCTCATCAAGGAACAAGCTTGCTGCTTGGCTTTCCTGTTCTGGAAGTGCAGATGGGACCTTCTTGGTTTCGGCGGCCGTGACCCCTTGCTCGCCTGGTAAGCGTTCACCATTACCCCTGTATTGTCTTTCCCCTTTAAGCCTATCTGTGTCTTGCTCCCGGACAGAGGGGAGGGTCGGGGTGGGGGTGACGGTTACCTCGCCTGAAATGAGCGCTGAAATCTCTTTTCTAAAGTTCCATCCACCAAAGCCTGCCACAATGATCAGCAGCAGCAAAAGGATGGATAACCAGGCACTCCTCCTATAAGTCCTGGTCGCTAGCCTGTACTGGAATGTTACATCACCGCGGATGTCCTCAATCGCCTTCTGAACCATTTTTTTGGATATGGTGAACTCATCCTTGGAGTACGCAATTAGGAGGGCCCGGTCGCAAACTCCGTTGATCCGCCTCGGATTTCCTAGAGAGTATGCGTAAATTGCCTCAAAGGCACCCCTTGTAAACCGCACATTCCCCTTACCGCCTGCTACTACCAACCGATGGTCCACATAGCCCTTGACATCTGTCTTATCCAGAGGTTTCAGGTCGTAGCGAACCATTATGCGCTCATCGAGCTGCCTCAAAGAGGGTGACGCCAGAAGCTCCCTTAATTCGGATTGCCCTGCAAGGACGATCTGAACCAGTTTCTCCTTTTCGGTCTCAAGGTTCGATAGCATGCGTATCTGCTCAAGGACGGTGTGGGAAAGATTTTGGGCTTCATCGATCAACAGAACCGCATTGCCACCACGGCTGAAGGTCTCAAGCAGGAACCGGTTCAGGCTGTCAATATGACCCTTCTTGCTCAAGCCCGGCTCGCTTGCTCCAATGCCAAACTCCTGATTGATGGTCCTCAAGAGTTCCATGTCCGAGATATAGGCGTTGAATATCAATGCCGTTTTTGTGGATGAATCAAGTTTCCCAAGGAGTGCCCGACACAGCGTGGTTTTTCCGGTGCCAATGCCCCCCGTAATAACAATGAAGCCTTTTCGTTCGTTGATTCCATAAAGGAGGTGATCAAAGGCCTCCTTATGGTTGCGGCTAAGATAAAGGTAGTTTGGATCGGGTGTTAAACTGAAAGGGTTTTCCTTAAAACCAAAATAGGAAGTATACATAACTCTATCTGAACCTGTAATTCAGGGTCTGCCTCTGACCTCTTCTGTCTATTTGTAAACTGACCTGGGAACCTGATTTCAATTTCTGATATAAAGCCAGAATATCATCCGGGCTTTCAATGCTGCCATCATTTATTCCCTGAACAATGTCGCCATTTCTCAGCCCCAATTTCGCAAAAATGGAGCCCCTGTTGATATTGCTTAGTGCTAACCCGTCGGGCTTACCGTCCTTGAAATGAGGCCGTATGCGCGCCTGTGACATGAGCTTGTTAATATCTTCAAGGGATTGTTCAACATCTGAGCGACTGACTGTTATGGTCGTTCCTCTCCCATTGGGCCTTGACGCCCGATGCTCCTTTTCAGTTCTTCCGGCCCCCGTCTCCACTTCTTCCATTGTGAGTATTTCATCTCTATTCTCAACTCTAAGGACGACTTTGCCCCTTAAGATCATCTTGATGATGGCATTCTGAATGCTGTCCCCTACCTTGAACATACCCTGTTTTCGCTTGTCAGTTTCCTCTATAACAGCAACGGCATTCTGTGGGTTACCTGTAACTGTTCCCAGAAGGGCGAGCTTTAGGGAAGTCGGCTCAAGAGCTTCAATTTCTTCCTTCTTTACTTCTTCGGTAGCCCTGTCTACAGAGCCAAAGATATTTCTGTCAATGATCAACCGGTAATCCTCCAAAGGTTGCTTCTGCCGCCCTTTGTCATCCGATATGTGCTGCGCCACAAACGTTTTGGTATCGACCTGCCTTAGCCTTGCAGCGACGACCCTGTAGAAGACACCCACCCCCGTGTAGAGGACAAAGGCCAGGGCAAGAAGGTTTAAAATGGCATGGTAACGCTTTGTCATAGATTTCACGAGCTATGTGAATTCGATTCTGGGTTCCCCCAAAGTTCCGTGAATCACAAAGGAAAGAATTCCCCTCTTAAGACGTTGTTTGAAAAGCTTCACCGTATCAATGGTGCCCGGAGTGCTTTTAAAAAATGCTGCAAACGGTTCAATCGTGCCTCTGAGATCAAGGCTGCTTTTTGCAAATTCTTCTTTCAAGGTTATGGTCCCGGACAAGGTTCCCTGCAATTCTTGCCCCTTTAATTCAAGGCGGGTCACGTTTATCTTCTGTTGCTTGAGAGCCATCTCGATTTCCATTTCGTTAAACTCAATGGATTCAAAGTTAAGAAGGGGCTGCAAAAGTTCCACCTTGCCCTGTGATAGCCTCAAATTTGCCTCACCTGAGCCATCCATCAGGAGGTTGTACTGACCTCTATACGAAACGGTTCCGCCAAGGATTCCTTCTACATGCCGGCTAATCAGCTGTGAAAGATAGGCATGATCCCCAATGCGAATACTGCTTAATTCAATTTCCGTATCGATGAAAAGTTTCCTGTGGTCGTTCTTGAAATAGACACAACCAATCAAGTCACCCTTGTACGCCATGCAGTGAAAGCAATACTCAGATTTTCCCCGCAACAATGACCATAACCGGGGTTTGAGCAAAAGACTATCTGCCCTGAGAATGACTCTATCGGGCATATCTTTCAGGGCAACTTCGGTGTCCGCAAACTTCAAACCAATGGGGAACCTAGGTTCTATGTGGTCAACCGAAAGAAGCAGTGGGGGATTTGCCCTGTCTGCGGTTGCCTGGAGGTAGCCCCGCAGGGCATCTGAAGGAAAACGATAGTACAAAAGCGCCACTGTCAGAATCAGGGCAAAGAGGAAGTATCCCAGCCATGTCTTATACTTTGATACAAAGCGTCTCATATACTCCTACCGGGCCTAAGCCCCCAAGTTCGGCCTATTGAAAGGTTATGACCTGAAGAATGGCATCCAAATAGCCCTGTTCCTTCTTGTTTTCGCTAATTGAGATGCGTTTAATGCTTACTAGATCATCAGGTGATTCAATACGATAGAGATATCCAACCAACTGCGGCAAAGTAATTATCTCCAATTTCATCTCGACCATCGATTCTTTGTAAGGCCCCGTGCCTGACGAGACAGAGGGTTTCATATACTTGATACGGGCCTTCACCTCAGCCTCACCGGCTGCCTTTTCAAGGAAGGAAAAAAGCGTAAATCCCTCTTTTCGCTTGGCAAGGGCCTGCTGTATGTTCTGAGAACCTTTCTGATAGGCCTGATAGTCAGCCTTCAGCTTCATAATCTCCTCCAACCCTTTTTCTTTGGCTTTCAGGCCTCTCTGAATACGCCTTCTATTTTCAAAGAAGGGAAAGACGAGAAACTGAAACACTAAGAAAATGGCTATGCAGCAGGCTGCGAGCGATACCAGATATCTTTCACGTCTTGCAAGTCTCATGTTTTATATTGCCTGTTCCAATTTCATCTCAAATCGAACCCGGTTGCCGGACTGATCAAGATTGGCAGAACTGATGGTTACCGCTTTAAAATAACCTGAGGGCTCCAGTCCTCTCTTGATAGTGTCCACGGTGTTGAATGTGTCAGTTTCACCCTTCATCAGAACTCCATCCTGGTCAACCACTATGCGCGTTATGTGCACATCCGCGGATTCAGGCATCCGCTGCGAGATATCCCTTAGCAGGTCAAGAACTTTCCTGTTCGCTTTAATTCCAGGAAGCGATAAGGCTGATTTGGTCATTTCATCTATTCTAACTTTCAACTGATGGACAGGATCCACAACCCGTTTCACATCAGGAAGCGTTTGTTTGAATATCTGTGTGATTTGTTGATCCAGTATCTTGTACCGTTTCTTTAAAAAGTAATAATCAACACCCAGATCAACTGCCAGAAGAGATAAAATGACTATTAAGAAGGCGGCGACCTTTCGAATCTCCTGCTTGTGTCCGAAATACTGTTTTTTGACCTCAAATCCATCTCGCCTGAAATTAAAACCCAGGTTTTGTTTGGTTTCCCGAACTGCCAGGGCAAGTGCGTTGTCCATGATTGCAGGATTCCAGACTCGAGCGATATTTTCGTCCATGTGAACCCTTGGATCTGTGGCCAGGTCGATCCGCTCAACCGGAAGATCAAGAAATCGGTTTAAGAGGTTCTCTGTATCCGGATATAGAGTTCCGCTACCCGTAATAAAAACCCTTTGAGGACGAACTGTATTTGCGGTCTGACATCCAAAGGCATGTAGTGTATTTTGCACCTCTGTACAAAAGGACCTGAGACACAATTCAATTTGCTCATCCGTCTGGGTGCCTGCATGGTTACTGCCCATTCCATTTGACACAGCCCGGGCAATGGGACTCCCGTTAAAGAGAAAGGTGCGAACCAAGGCGATACGTCTCTTGAGACATAGGATCATCGTGTTTCTCTTGAAGCCAATTTGCAACAGGAGTGCGTCGTCGGGTGTTGACGCTTGCTTCAACAGCCAGCATACCGTGGGCACACCACTGATATCCAGGACGGTGGGATCGATTCCGTTCGTCTGCAAGCGCTCGAGATATTCGGAAATATATGTCTGCTTGATAGAGGCGGCAAGGATTTCGCTTTGATCCGGTCGGTCAATCATAGTGAAATCGACAACCAAATCCTCGACTGGGAACGCGACCATTGCCTCCAGTTCAAAGGCAAGAGTCTGCCTGATCTTTTTCTTGTCTCTGAACGGCATTCGGAGATTCCGATAGGACACATGCTCCCCCGGGATCGAGCTGATACAGATATCAGCTTCACGACCCAACTGCTCGACGAGTGCCTTCAAGGCCTCCTCTAAGCCTCCCGCCTCTTGGATCATTACATGAGCGCAGGCCGTCACGTGATGCCCCTTCAGCCCACCTTCAACCTGGACTGCCGCGACGGAATCCGAGCTTATGTCAAGACCGAGAATCTTTTCTGGCATACTACTCTATCTTCCATGATCGAATCTGCAGTGTCCCCTCTTTCCTTTCGACCATTCCTGTGACCCGTTTAGACATAGCGCCTTTGAAACCTTCTGATGTGATTTCAAAGTGGGTGCTTGAGGTGGTGAGCAGTCCCGGGTTATAGTTCACACCGCGCATCCCGACTCTGTCGTCCCAATTTATCTCTTTAAGGTTGTTGTCTTCGTCGTTACGGTACTTGATCATATTCTCGACCATCTCTGGATCCTCTTTAATCTCATCTGAAAGGGCACTTAGTACCAGGCGATCGGCTGTATTGATATTGATCTTACCATCACCATGAGGACTGATGTAGTCCGAAATGCCGGGCTTTTCCTCAGTGCCGTAAAAGAGTTCCTTAGTGATGCCTCTGATAAGAAGCAACTCCTCTAGGAATTCTATGGGAGCATTTTTGCACGAGTAAGGTTTATCCAGCGCCTGATAGTGGGCGTTTTCCGCACCGAACCTGGTCACCTCATTGTCTGCATCGATCCAGTCTTTGATGGCATCTACGATATTGTCCGCCTCTTCGTCCTCAATGCCAAACGATTCCAAGAACCGCATGAGGAGGCCTTTCTGGTCATCATTATAGTTTTTTCCGTCCTCCTTAACGAGTTTGTTGATCTGAATCTTTCCCGAATGGTCTGACACCTTAACCTCAAACCGGCCCTCGTCAAACTGGGCAGCCGAATTCTCAGAAAGGGCCTTTGGATCTGCCCATGCCTCATGGAGGGAATCGACATTAGCTTCTGCGGCGTCCTCAAGGAGAACAGCAAGCGCATAGTTGAATCCTGACTTGGCAATATATCCAAGCTTGATACCATCCCGGAGATTAACAGCTGCATGCAAATCAGACCGCATGAATCTATTGAACTCGACCGTTAACGCAACGATCAGGCTAATGATTAAAATTGTCAGGATAAGGGCCATCCCTCTGCTGTTTCGAAGAAACCTTCCCATGGTTACCCTTGGCTCACTGGAAGCGCAACCCTGGTCAAGAATTTGAATGGTGCTTCTGGATCCGCGCTATTTTCAAACTCCAGTATGATCGAGACCATTCTAGGAATCCTGTCGCTGAACTCATCACTTGTGGAATCCCAGTTTTCGTAGACCTCGCCATCGTCATCGTGATATGTGAAATTCACAGACACTAAGCTGTCACACAGCACCAATCCGCCGGTCCCCTCCTCAGATTTTTCCTCAGATGCCGGGGTGTCGGTGCGATAGAGAACAAAGCCCTCTCCCTCGTTATCCTCTTCGACATAGTAGGCTATCTCGGCTGTTCCAGACGCTTCCTCGCTGAAGACAAGGTGTGCTCTGGAGATGAAGCGAAGGGAGTCAGTGCTTCTGCCTTCGATCTCATTGTCCTCGCCTACAAATGCGCCTTCTTCGTCATCTGCTTGCCCCTCATCTAATTCAGGAGATTTTTCACCCTTTAGTGGAATATAAACAGATTCCAGGTCTTCCTGCATTCTTTCAAGAGCGACGCGGGCCATTGCATAGATATCGGCCTGAGATTCGGTCTCATCCACGATGCGAAAAGTTCCGGTATAAGAGGTATATATTGTGGAAAGAACGACGGCAAAAATGAACATGGCGATAAGGATCTCCAGAAGGGTAAAACCGAAGCGATTCTCACCGCAGAGGCACAGAGAGCGCAGAGTGAACTTCCGTTTTGCCCCATCGGGAGACCACGATCGGGCAAAAAAGCAAACCCCACTGCGGCCTCTGTGTCGCCGAGGTGAGCACAATTCAGAGCAAATCTTGCCGAAATTCCCATTACTAAGATTCTGGAAATGCATCCCTTTACTCGGTTTCGGGCACAAACCTGTATAGCCTGAGACGGTATGCGTACTGATCGTTATCTTCCCACCGAACGGTTAAATCAATCTGTTTGAGATCGTCCGAGACACCTTCAGGTTCGTCAAATGTCGCATCCTTCAGACTCAGTTCCCAGAGATAGCCCGGAAAATCTTCGCCGAAATCACCCGAATCGGAAGTGAGATCCTCCGGCTTCTGGGCCTCGATTTCTGCCATTTTACTCTGGGCCAGAAAAGCGGCAGTAGTGCTGAACTTTGCTTCGCTGGCCAGCGTCAGGCTCTGAGATTGTGACCCGAACACAGCCGTCAGGGCAATAGCAATGATGGCCATGGCCACCATGACCTCTAAGAGTGTAAAACCGGCTGGCCCGAAATTTTTACAGTTCATTGAAATCAGCAAGCTCTTCCAAGAAATCCCCCCCTTTTCTAAAGGAGGGAGATTTTGAGCTTAAGTTAATGACATTGATTTCGAGTTTCGAGCTTTACGTGCCAGGTATAACCCAGCATCCCAATATTCCAGTATCCCAATCGGGGCGAAGCCCCAACTTCCCTTCAAATGTCTAGAAATTCTACATATTTATCAAAGACTTTGACTTTTCCCAAAAAGGGGCGCAATACAATGGTAAATTCCCTGCCATCTTCTGCCCCAAGATGAATAGCTGATGGTTCAATATACCCCTTCTTGGTAAGGTAGATTTCTGCCTTGCCCTCCACCTTTTTGCCCCTTGCTTTAAACCAGACATCTAGGATCCGAACTCCCCCTGGCAGCCAGAACGCCTTTTCGTAAGCGAGCGCCCGTTCCTCATCGGTCATGTCCGTCGACTCTATCCAGGACCGATTCGATTCAAGGTCAAAACAGAGCTTATATGTCTTTTGTTCCCGAATAGCCTCGGTCCTCAACTCCCTGATTTCCCCTACCATTTTGCGAACATTGGCCTTCAGCTCATCGGTCAGCATGGCATAACGAAATCTCGGCACGGTCAAGACCAGCGTCAGCCCGATCAAAAAGATAACAACGGTCAACTCGATGAAGGTGTATCCCTTGCAACGCATTGAAATCATAGGCCGTCTAGTGCCAATAATATTTAGCCGTCTGCATTCCATCATTCCATTACTCCAGTTCCCAACTGTTTATGTCTTCATCCTCACCTTCTCCTCCGGGCTCTCCATCAGGACCGTAGGATGAAAGGTCGTAATCGCCTTGAACGCCCGGGGAAAGATAAACATATTCGTTCCCCCATGGATCTTTGGGGACCTTCCCTTTTTCCAGGTACCCACCCTCACGCCAGGCTCTGGGAAGCTGGCCCACTGTAGGAGCTTCGACCAGGGCCTCAAGGCCCTGATCAGTAGTGGGGTAATAGCCATTGTCAAGTTTATACAGCTTAATGGCAGTTTCTATGCTTTCGATCTGAATCCTTGCTTTCATGCGTCTGGCCTCTTCTGGTCTGCCCATGATTCTGGGAATAATGAGCCCTGCCAGAATGCCCAGGATTACAATAACGACCATGAGTTCAATTAGCGTAAAGCCGCGATAAAATTTTGGGCGATTTGTCCAAAATTTTATGAATCGCGGCTTCGCCGCTCTAAAGACTGAAAGCCGATTTATCTTTTTCATAGCATTACCTACTCCTTTTCTTTCTGAAGAAGCTATCTTATCATCTGATTCATCTCAAAAATAGGCAGTAATATAGATACAACGATAAACCCCACGATCAAGCCCATAACCAGGATCATGACCGGCTCGAGCATGGCAGTCATAGCCATGATCTGGGATTCCACGTCCCTATCATATGTGTCTGCAATCTTGCTCAGCATAGCCTCTAACTCTCCACTCTGCTCGCCGACAGATATCATCTGAACCACAATGGGGGGAAACCATCGGCTTTGAGCAAGGGGGCTGGCAAGGCTTTTGCCCTCTTGAATTTCGTCCACGGTGTTGTCAATTACGTCGGCAATCAAAACATTATCGACAATGTTCCGGACGATTTGTAGGGCAGATATGAGTGGCACGCCGGACTTCAGCAGGCTGCCGAGCGTCCTTCCAAACCGAGCCACAGCCATCTTATTGTTGATGGGTCCGAGTATGGGGATGCGGAGCTTGACCTCATCCCACACGTAGCGGCCCTTTGGGGTATTTTTTAACTGCCTTATTATTACAATGCCGGATACTGTTACTAGCAAGATAAGCCACCAAAAAGACTTCAGGAAATTGCTGACATTGATTAACACCACGGTAGGGACCGGGAGGGTCTGATGCATCTCTCGGAAAATTTGTGTGATATTGGGTACAACAAATGTGATTAAAAAGAAGAGGACCAGGCTTCCGACAAAGAACATAAAGACCGGATAGGCCAGAGCCGCCTTGAAGCGACCTCTCAACGCCTGCTCGTGTTCACCTAAATCTGCCAGACGATCCAAAACCACGTCAAGCGACCCGGATGCCTCACCTGCACGCACCATGTTAACGTAAACATTTGTAAATATTCTGGGACGATTAGATATGGCGTAGGCCAGGCTGTTTCCTTCGTTGACCGATTCTTTGACCTGAGCCATGGTTTTCTTAAGGAGCGGGTTGGTAATTTGTAAGATCAGTGCGTCTAAAGACGCAACCAAGGGCACCCCTGCACCCAATAAGATGGATAGTTGACGTGTCGCAACAGAGACTTCCCATGGTTTGATTCGCTTGAGAAGAGCTGATACTGAGACCGGTCCAGAACGGAGATCTCGGGGACTGGAGGACGTTTCTTTCACATTGACTGGAAAGATTCCTGAGCTCCTGAGCCTCTGGCGGGCTGCCACCGGGCTGTCGGCATCAATGATGCCGTTTACGCTCTTGCCGGACCCGTCAAGGGCCGTGTATTCATAAACGGGCATAAGGAAAAGTTCGTTGAGTTTGTGACATTTGTTCGCTTTGTTGTGTTTACCTGACCTATACCACGAAATTTATGTAAAGAGTTCAGCGCTGTGTTACCAGGGTTTATGAACCATATTAACAACAATTACTGTTGAGTGTCAACCAGAGGTGCAAAGGGCATTCCAAAAGCGTGCCAAAAAGAGTCTTTTTCCCTTACTTAGCATGCCGATTTCCAGCACAATGCGTTAACACACGACTTACAGTGACCAAACTTTTTATGCTATTGACTGTGTCATGGTGACTGCAAGCTGGATCATGTGGCAGGGACCAAGGCAGACATGGAGGCGAGGCTTACGAAAGGATAAAAACTAAAAGGAGAGTCGGCAGGAAAGCATAAGCGCCTTGTTCCCCTCAGGCCCTCCCAAGGAAATGTTTATCTTTGCGTGCTCTTTCAAATACCTCAAAAAGCGGTTTTTCTCGTCCCGGTTGTACTTGTGGGCGCTGCTGACCGCGCTGTAGATGTTGCCGGAGTAGAAGCCGAGTTCAACAAAGGTGATAATTCCACCAAGGGCATTCTGATCGTGATCAAAGGCCTCATATGCAGCAAAGATCAATGCGCCATTGACCAAGAAGGAAATCAATGCATCCCTGTATCTTTCACAATACAAGTGTCCTGCGCCCGGCACAACAGCAAGGAGCCCTGCAATGGAGGGATGTTTGCGCTTGAAGAGTTTTTTCTTGTCGAGTTCCTTCAAGAGCTGCTCGAGTTTGTATTTCTCTCGATTTTGAGCTGAAATCTTATCAAAGCAGGTTTGTGCATTTCTCCACAACCCCTTTTCCAGATAGACCCAGCCACGCTGATAGTAGGCTTCATCCTTGATGTTTTGATCAGGTGCAATGGCTACTATATTCTCAAGATTGATTAGGGCTTCATTATAGCGCTTGAGCTGAACATATGCCTCGCTTATTCTAAGATAGGATTTGATCGCATAGGCCGAAGCCTGGTATTCATCTATTAGACACTCAAACGCTTGAATGGCTTCTTGATACCGCTGACCTTTAAGATAAGCCAGCCCGATCGTGTACCTGGCAAGCTCAACTTGCTTGGCCTCTGGGAAAAAATATATGAACCGTTCGTACTCTCCAATCGCCCTATAGTACTCACCTTTTTGAAAATAGTGTTCGGCGAACTGAAATTGTCGGTCGGGGTCGGGGAGAACTGCCTGACTGGCGTACGCATAGGCAGGGAAGAGACAAACTGCAGTAGTCACAGCGGCCACAAGCCATCCTGCTCGCAAAATGACGGGGTCAGCGCTCACTGTGCCACCAGAAATCATTATTATCTAAGGGGTCATAAGACCTTTCTACTCCATTTATGTAAATGACGGGAGCCTTGCGCATTTCATCTGCCTCGTGGAGAAGTCGATCACAAGTCATTACCCATCCTACGAAAAAACCATGTTTTTCAAAACAAAGGAGGCTGTATTCAGAACAGGAGGGATACATGGGACACGTTTTGCCATCAATTGGCGAAATGTAGTTTCTGTGAACTCTAACGAGAGAACGTACAGGATTGAACCCACCGCATCCTTGGTTGAAAGAGGTCTTCTCAGCACCATGCTCTTCCCACGGCCCCCTGAACGGTTCAGCATATAGACTGCTGGACAAGCCATAAATGAAAAACAACAAGGTTATGAGGGGGAAAAGGACGCGTGTTTTCATGACTAAGAGCGCAAGGTCTGAGACACGTCACGGGTCATTTCAAGCACCTTGATTGCTTCATCCGGGGTGAGCGAGCCGGTGCCGCAGCTTGGTGTAATCAGAGACTGTGCCAGGATTTTCGTACGTTCTATGCCTAAAGCCTCCAGCCGACTGGCCTGTAACTCCAATTTGGCCACCAGACTTGAGGCTGTTTCCGTGGCGATATCCTGGCTGCTTGAGGTGGGGACAATTCCCCATGCGAGGATTCTCCCTTGGTCGAAAAAGGTCTTGAGGGATACCTCATACAGGACCAGCCGGTCAAAGAAGCCGTAAGAATCAAAGCTGAGTATATCGGCTGCGGAATCCAGAATTAACGACCAGTCAGTATTCGCGCATACGTGAACCCCAGCAATGCCTCCTGCCTGATGTATGGAGTCAATGACTTCTGAAAGAACCCTGGATACATCTTCCCGCGAGATGCTGATAAAGGCGGAAGTGCCAAAGCCGGCCAGACCTGGTTCGTCTACGAAGATGATGGCAGGAATGCCCCATTGTAATAACTTCTCCACCTGCCAGCGTGCCTTCATGGCAAGGGTTTTGACCACCACATCCAGGAGACGGTCATCGTAGAAGAGAGCGCGTCCGTTCTGGTCTGTTAACCCTGTGGCCAGGGTCACGGGTCCGGTAATCTGGCCTTTGAGGGCTACAGGGTGCTGCAGTGCCGATTTCATCACATCGAGCAGGATAAAGAAGCCTCTTGCGGTCTCTTGGGTGAGGACAAATCGTGTGCCATCCAGAGGTAAGTCACCTTCGGTTATCGCAAGGTAGTCCTCATAAAATTTGAGCAAGTCGTCCTCGAAGGTCGATTCTGAGGTATCAATGAAGACGCGGTCCTGGTTTTGGACAACACCTGGGATGCCGGGCAGAAACTGGACCATCATGCCCTCTTCCCGATAGGATGGGAGCTGAACCCATAGGGGGATCTCCGGTGTATATTTGAAGACCGTCCGAATGGCCTGGTCATGGTCGGCTACGGGAAGGCTCCCGATCAGGAGGGCCAGTGCATTGCCTTTAAATTGAACCATAGCAGTTCCTTTTTCCCAATAATTGGCTCTATGATGGGTTGACATTCCTAACATAATCATGCATTTCAGGCAAGCAGGTTATTCTTCTTGACTCGATTGGTCAAATGTTGGATAATTTTTTGTGAGATGGCCGAAAAAGAAAGGGCAACGCTTCATAAGGTGCTCAGAGCAGGCATGGGCTGAATCATGAAGCGGCCTGACACAGCCCATAAAATGAACCCTTTCAAATGGATAGGAATAAAAGGGGGAGATTAAATGTTTGGAATCGGCATGCCGGAGTTAATAATAATTCTGGTTATCATTCTCATCATTTTCGGGGCGGGCAAACTTCCTGAGATCGGAAGCGGTATTGGAAAGGGGATCAAGAACTTCAAGAAAGCCACCTCTGGGAAGTTAGAAGAAAGCCCTGACCCCGAAGAACCAAAAAAACTAGAAGAGGAAAACAAAGCGTAGGGCGGGGCATGGACGTTTGCAAAGGGGCTAAAACGGGATGTCGTCCTCAGTTGGTCCGCCAGATGGTGTTTCCGGTCCGCTAGATGCTGTTTCTGGCTCGGGGCCAAAGCTTTCATTCGAGAGCGGTTCCGCTTGAGCCCGAGATCCAAGCATTTGCATTCTCCAGGCCCTAATCTCTGTGGTTTTTCGCTTGTTACCTTCCTGGTCTTCCCACTCATTTGTCTGGATGCTTCCCTCAATATAAACCTGGCTACCCTTTGAAAGATACTCCCCGCAGGTTTCTCCTAATCGGCCCCACGCTACGATACGGTGCCACTCCGTGCGAGACTGCTTCTCGCCGTCCTTATTGGTCCAGTTCTCCGTAGTGGCAAGGCTGAAATTTGCTACCGCCGTTCCGCTGGGCGTGTAGCGAACCTCCGGGTCTCTTCCCAGGTTGCCAATGAGGATTACCTTGTTAACACTGGCCATGGCTGTCTCCCTTTCACAAATAATTGGATACAAGTAACGACTGACAACAGACCAATGAAATTATCTATATTAGGTGAAACAAATAAAATCAAGAAGAATCACAGCTCAGTTTTTTCGACCAAAAAGTTTGACAAGGTCAGGCAAAGCGTTAAAGTTAAACATCCTGAGCCAATTGGAATGTTGTAACAATGGAAAAGGCGGATTATATGGACATGTCTTGCAGACACAAGCACGAAGATGACGAAGAGAGGAGTTCTACAATGAAAAAAATGGTTGGAACCGCGTTTTTGATTGTCATGCTGATTATGTCGACCTTGGCAGGAGGGGCCTATCTTGCCGCGAAGTCTTATATCGGTCCGACCCTGATGGATCTAAACAGGGCTGTAGCTGCGATCCAGCCTGAAGCTCAAAAAGAGGTGATGCCTCATTTGACAGAGTTGCAAAGACTTTCCGACATGGCAAGCCTTTATATCCCATCTGGCTTCTTTTTAGCCGGTTTAACTGCGATCCTGATCCTGTCCTTATTGCTCCGGAGGTTCGTCAAGGACAGTCCAGTCATCTCTGAGGAAAGGCCTAAGAGGATTGAGACAGCGACCTCGGCAGAAGAAGAAAGAGCGACAAAGACTGTCGCTGGTGATCCAATAGATGTCGGGGTCTGCAGGATATTATCCATGCTTCAAAACAAGGGAAGATTAATTGATTTCTTCGAGGAAGACATCACGGGATATCCGGATGCACAGATTGGTGCGGCTGTGCGCCATATCCACCAGGACTGCAGAAAAGCGCTACGTGAATATATCACACTTGCTCCCGTCATGTCGGAAAAAGAGGGAGAGTCCGTCATAGTCTCCGAAGGGTTTGATCCTTCTGAAATTCGACTCACGGGGCATATAACAGGCCGACCACCCTTTGAGGGGGTTCTCCAGCATTCTGGATGGAAGATCACACGAATACAGCTTCCTGAGCAGCCCAAAGGTCAAAAGTATACAGTGATAGCCCCGGCTGAGGTGGAAATGGAGCAAACAGAATAAGACAAGGGGTAATCAATGGAACCATCAAGATATATTGTTGGCATCGATCTGGGAACAACCAATTGCGCAGTCGCTTACGTAGATACATTTGAACAGGAAGATGATCGTCCCAAGATTCGTCTTTTTCGCATTCCCCAGGTCGTTGCCCCTGGGACAGTTGAAGAACAACAGCTGCTACCTTCGTTTTCCTATCAGATCGCTACAGGAGAACTCCCTGAGGGTAGCCTGGACCTCCCATGGCAAGAGGGGGCGGGGTTTGTGGTAGGAGCCTTCGCCAGAGAGCGGGGCGCTGAAGTCCCTCATCGGGTCATCTCGTCATCCAAATCATGGCTCAGCCATTCCGGCACGGATCGGACGGCCTCTTTGCTCCCATGGGATGCGCCTGAAGAGGTTCCCCATATCTCTCCGATCGAGGCATCATCCAGATTACTGAAACATATCTGCGACGCGTGGAATCACGTGATTGCGGTGGGAAATCCAGATTTGTTTCTGGAATCGCAGGAGATCTTCCTGACTGTACCAGCTTCCTTTGATGCCACCGCACGAGAGCTAACAGTGCGAGCTGCCGAGATGGCAGGCATATCCAGGGTTACACTCTTGGAAGAACCACAGGCAGCCTTTTATGCCTGGATCGAAAGCACCCGGGAAGGGTGGCGCAACGAAGTTGGCGTGGGGGATGTGATCCTTGTGTGCGATATAGGCGGCGGGACAACGGACTTCAGCCTGATCTTGGTGTCGGAGAGCGAGGGGGAGCTTGTTCTTGAACGGATCGCCGTGGGCGACCATATCCTTCTGGGCGGAGACAACATCGATCTCACCCTGGCCTACGCGATCCGAAATCGTTTGGCCGGTGAAGGAATCAAATTGGACAACTGGCAGATGCGAGGGCTCTTGCACTCGGCCCGCCGGGCCAAAGAAGAGATTTTTGAAAATCCTGATTGCGACTCGCGTCCGGTGACCATCCTGGGGAAAGGACGGCGGGTCATTGGAGGTACCATCACCACGGACTTGACTCGCCAGGAGATAGAAGAAATCATTTTGAACGGCTTTTTCCCGAAGTGCAGGGAGACCGATCGGCCGGAAGAAAAGCGTCGAGCTGGGTTGAAAGAGCTTGGGCTTCCGTATGCCTCGGATCCTGCTGTGATAAGGCATCTGGCATGGTTCCTTCAAAGGCACAGAAATGACGGCAATCTTCCGGGGGAGGCATTAAGACCCACGGCGGCCCTCTTTAACGGTGGGGTCATGAAGGCCGAGCCCTTGAAACACAGGGTAATAGAAGTCCTCGAAAGCTGGAGTGAGGGCGGAAAAAGGTTGAAGGTCCTTGCCCGGGGATCGCTTGACCTGGCGGTTGCATACGGGGGCGTGTATTATGGGCTGGCCCGACGTGGTCGCGGGATACGAATCCGCAGCGGCACTGAAAGGTCCTATTACATTGGAATCGAGACTGCAATGCCGGCAGTCCCCGGAATGCCGGCGCCGATCAAGGCCCTGTGTGTGGTACCCTTTGGCATGGAGGAGGGAACCGAGGCGGATTTGCCGGATCGCGAGTTCGGCCTGGTGGTGGGAGAACCGGTGTCTTTTCGTTTCTTGGGCTCAACGAACCGACATGACGACGGAATCGGAGACGTTATAGAAGACTGGGAAGAGGAAGGCATTGAGGAACTTGTCCCCCTGGAAACCGAGCTGCCTGCTGAAGAGGTTCAGGAAGGGACTCCCGTACGGGTCCGGTTACGCATCAAGGTGACCGAGATAGGAACCCTGGAACTTTGGTTTGTTTCGGACACAAAGCGTTGGAAGCTTGAATTCAATGTTCGGCAACCGTGAATGCTTGCAAATGAAGAATATGAAACAAAAAAGATCCCGATATGTCATAGGTATTGACCTTGGCACAACGAATTCTGCAATTGCATATATTGACACCCGCAAACACCCCATAGGTGGCGCTGGCGCCATAAAAACCTTTCCCGTCCCCCAGTTGATTACAGAGGGCGAAATCGCCGAGCGTCAAGGACTCCCCTCTTTCCTGTATCTTTCACCCGGTATCGAACTGCCAGCTGGAAGCCTTGATCTGCCCTGGGCAGAGGACCGAGATTTTGCCGTCGGGGAATTCGCCCGCATACAGGGTGCAAAGATCCCTGGTCGACTCATTTGCTCTGCAAAATCGTGGCTCTGCCACGCGGGTGTGGATCGCACGGCCCCCATTCTCCCATGGGGAGACGTCGGGGAGGTTTCAAAACGGTCACCTGTGGAAGCCTCGGCGCTTTATCTGAAGCATATGCGCGATACATGGAACCATGTAATGGCTGGGGGCGATTCTACAAAGAGGTTTGAGGAACAGGAGTTGATCCTTACAGTGCCTGCCTCTTTTGATGAAGTTGCTCGCGAGCTCACCTTAGAGGCGGCGCAAAAAGCGGGGCTTGTCCATATCACACTCGTTGAAGAACCTCAGGCCGCGTTCTATTCCTGGATTGCCCGGCACGAAGCAGATTGGGACAAGATCGTTGGTATAGGAACAGCCATCCTTGTTTGTGACATTGGAGGGGGGACGACCGATTTTAGTCTGATTTGCGTTAAGGAAGGAGAGACGGGGCCGGTCCCTGAACGCGTGGCCGTGGGAGAACACCTCCTGTTAGGGGGCGACAATATGGACTTGGCGCTAGCCCGCCTGGTCGAATCCAGAATGTTAGGAAATAGTGAAAAGAGACTCGATTCTCTTCGCTGGCATATTCTGACGTCCCTTTGCAGAAGCGCGAAAGAAAAACTTCTGGGAGGTGAGGAGTCACAAAACGTTCCGATCAGCCTTCCCGGACGTGGTAGGGGAATCGTTGCAGGGGTGCTCTCTGACTCACTGAGTTTGGAGGATGTACAAGATACGATCATCAACGGTTTTTTCCCATATACACAACGCGATGAAATGCCTGTTCGAGGGACCGGCATTGGTATTCAGGAGTGGGGACTCCCTTTTGCCGCAGATCCGGTTATTCCACGTCATCTGGCGGCTTTTTTGAAAAAACACCAGGCAAGGAACACAGATGTTTCTCAACCTGACGCCGTGCTGTCATTGCGACCGGATGCCATTCTTTTTAATGGCGGCGTATTCACCCCCAATATTTTAAGAGAACGTATTTTGGAGATCGTATCGGGATGGTTTTCCAAGGCTGGGGGAGATCAATGGCGTGCCGTGGTGCTTGAAAACGATCTGCTGGCCCTGGCGGTGGCCCGGGGTGGCGCATACTATGGCATGGTGCGCCGGGGGCGCGGAGTTCGCATTGTGGGTGGAAGCCCTCGCTCATATTATGCACGGGTTGTACCGACCGATATGACAAAAGAAGAGCCGGGCCAAATCAGCGCTGTATGTGTAATACCCCGGGGGATGGAAGAAGGAGAAGAGGTGAAGATAGAATCTCCGGTGTTCAAGGTGCTGACCAATCAGCCAGTCTCTTTTTCTCTTTACAGTTCCAATTCAAGGACCGGTGATCAGCTTGGCCAAGTGTTGAGCCTGACTGAAAATTCGTTGTTTCAACTTCCCCCGCTCCGCACAATCTTGAGGTTTGGGAAAAAGGGGGTTGTCCGCAAGATACCGGTTTACCTGTGCGCACGCCTTACAGAGGTTGGGACCTTGGAGCTTGCATGCCATTCCATGGAGACAGATCATCGATGGAGGCTTAAGTTCAAGATCAGGCCAGATGCCAGTGAAGAGAGAGAGGAGAGAAAAGGACCCAAAGCCGGGCCGGAAAAAGAAGTGGTTTCGAAGAAGGCAATAGAGAGAGCGCTAACGACCTTAAGAGTCGCATTTGCCACTGAAAGTCATGCTTCTGATGATCAGGTCACACCGGCTACTGTAATGAAAGCCTTGCGGAAAGATATCGGCAGGAATCGAGAAAGCTGGCCCGTTCCGGTCTTGAGACGTTTCTTGGACACCCTTTTAAGAGAGCCGGAGTATCGAAGGAATAGCGCCAGACATGAAGAAAGGTGGTTGAATCTCACCGGGTTTTGTCTTCGCCCCGGATACGGTCATACCGGGGATGATTATCGAATGCGACAGCTATGGAAGCTTTACAATGGCGGGGTTGTATTTCCGCGTGATCAACAATGCCGGGTGGAGTGGTGGATACTGTGGAGACGGGTGGCCGGCGGGTTGAATCAGAGCCAGCATATGACCGTTTTCCGCGATCTTTCTCCCGTCCTGTTGCCTGGCAAGAAAAAAGGAACAAAGCAACAGCGGGTCTCTCCGCAGGAGCGCACCGAGATGTGGCGTACCGTAGCCAACCTGGAAGCACTTCCGGTCGATATTAAGGAGAAGATAGGCAGGGCGCTCATAAAGCAGATCGGGACATCCCGCGGTGAAGGGCTCAACATGTGGGTCCTTTCCCGCATTGGCTCGCGTATTCCTCTATACGGACCTTTGAACGGAGTGGTTCCGGTCAAGACCATCACAGGCTGGATAAAACAGATCCTTGAAACAGAATGGAGAAAACCAAATCAAACGGCGTTTTGTGTGGTCCAGATGGCCTCTTTTACCGGAGACAGAGAAAGGGACCTTGATCCAAAGCTCAGGGATCGTATCAGGGAAAGACTCCGGGGATTAGAAGACGACGAACGGTTGGCTCAAAGATTGTCCGAAATGGTTTCCCTGAGTGCATCTGAGCAAGGACTCGTCTTTGGTGAAGGACTCCCGGAGGGGCTCCATTTAGCGGAATAACGTGGTAATAATTCACCATGTTTTTCCCTTGATTAGGAGGCCTCTTTCAATGTAAAGGAATCATTACCTACAACTCCCTCTGGCTAGGGGAGAGAAGGATGGGGGGAGGGGGAGGGAATATAGGGGATTTATGGATAAACACTATTTAGCTGATTTTGCCGTTCCTGCCCGCCATTGGCAGGCATGCTAGCAAGATAAGCTGTATATTCTGCGTGGCGATGGCAGGCGGGTCGGCAACGGGCAACGCGCGGCTGTCAATGGATAATACCATTTATTGAGCCGGGTAAATATACCGCCATGGGTTATGTTTTCGACTTCAAGGTAGCCCGAGAGTATGACGACTGGTATCAAAGTCCACAAAACCAGTTTATTGCTGATCTTGAAGACCAGCTTCTGCTCGGGCTGCTTCGTCCTGTACGTGGGGAGCGGGTCCTGGACATAGGATGCGGCACAGGTAGACATCTCCTTATGTTTTTGGAGATGGGCCTTGACATAACAGGTCTGGATGCTTCGCCTTATATGCTTGACATTGCGCGAGAAAAACTCGAGCACCGTGCTGAGCTGCATCAGGGATTTGCCGAGAATCTCCCTTTTGAGGACAACAGCTTCAATATTGCCACCTTGATTACCACCCTGGAATTTGTAGACGACGCTCAAAAGGCTCTTGAAGAGGCATGTCGTGTGGCAAATGATCATGTCTTCTTAGGTGTTCTAAACCGTTACGCCATCAAGGGGATCGAGCGAAGGCTGAGAGGCATGTTTTCAGAAAGCATATACAATCGGGCCAGATTTTTCAGTGTGTGGGAGATTAAACGACATGTCCGGCAGATTCTGGGCAAAACGCCTCTCAGATGGGGAACAGTTCTCCATTTTCCCGCGAGCATCAGGAAATACACCCAACATCTTGAAAGATGGCCTTTCATTCACAGGAGTCCCTTTGGGTGCTTCATAGGTATGGTGGTCACACTTGTGCCACGATATCGGACCCAGAATGTACCAATTGGCTATGTGGGGCAGCCCACAGGGGCTGCGCCAGGTTTGATGAAGACACAGGATTGAGGGGTTGAGGAATTCAGGGATTTGAGGAATTGTGGCCTTCAACTTTAGGCACTTTAGGTACTTTAGTTCACTTTAGGCACTCCGTTATTGACAAATAACAAATGACCAGTGACCAATGGAAGCCTATCTTTACGAACGATTAGTAGATAAGAAAATCCGGTGCAACCTGTGCAACCACCGTTGCCTCATTAAGGAAGGCAAACGGGGCATCTGCGGCGTTCGCGAAAACCAGGATGGAATTCTAAAAACTCTTGTTTATGGAAGACTGATCGCCCAGCATGTGGACCCTATTGAAAAGAAACCCTTGTATCATGTCTTGCCGAGCTCCCTTTCTTATTCCATTGCGACGGTTGGGTGCAATTTCAAGTGCCGTTTCTGCCAGAACGCAGATATTGCCCAGCTCCCGACAGAGAGCAAGGGGATGATTGTGGGTGACCTTTATAGCTCAGAAGATGTAGTGAGTGCGGCAGAGCAGGCAAACTGTCAGAGCATTGCCTATACCTACACCGAGCCGACCGTGTTTTTTGAATTTGCATATGATACAGCCAAGCTTGCACACGAAAAGGGTATCCTCAATGTCTTTGTAACGAACGGCTACATGACCTCCGAGGCCTTGCATATGATCCGGCCCTACCTTGATGCAGCCAACGTGGACCTGAAGGCCTTTAACGATGATTTCTATAAAGAACAATGCAGCGCCAAGCGAAAGCACGTGATGGAGACCCTTAAGCTGATGAAGTCTCTTGGGATCTTTGTGGAGGTTACCACACTCCTTATTCCAGGACTCAATGATGATAAAGGAGAACTTCAACAGCTGGCCTCCTTTATTGCGGACTCACTTGGTCCAGAGACCCCGTGGCACATCAGCCGTTTTCATCCCACCTATAAGCTTACGGACCGTCCGCCTACACCGGCCGAAAGTATTCACCAGGCACGGCGAATCGGTTTTGATGTGGGACTCCGTTACGTGTACACCGGTAATCTCCCGGGAGACGAAGGGGAAAATACAATCTGTTACAGTTGTGGCCTATGCTTGATTGAGCGGTGGGGTTATCACATATCCAAGAATGTGATTACCGATGGCAAGTGCTCGAAGTGTGGTGCGACCATTGATGGCATAGGTTTCTGATTAACGATTTTAAACGGTATCTCATACAAATAGAAACTGCCATCGGCCAATAGTATGACTAATTCAAGTGATCCACTTAAGGGTATCATCTTTGGAAAAGTTCCTTTCACAGGCCTGGACCAGACATGCCGGGCAAGGCGTGGTCAATGACCGCCAGGTCTAACGATGAAGCGTCGGCACGAAGTCGTCCCAGAGCTTCATCGGCCCTGACGCATTCCGTGATCTCACAGGCGACTTGACCGGCTCGCTCCCCGCAAGCCCCGTCCTTTAGGGCGGGGAGGCTTCACTCTTTCCGAGGGCTCGACGGAAGAACAGGCTGTCGTGTTCGTTGTCTTCAACCAGCAGGATGCGAAGTGGTGATGATGTTTTAATCGGGTGCACGATCTCCTCCCGGA
>Ga0209427_10002241_pt1 | contig 22722 bp, 20 predicted proteins | sample DeeMarSWOR136_30_FD_187465 | JGI IMG/M metagenome (GOLD analysis project Ga0209427, IMG submission 187465) | Marine sediment microbial communities from White Oak River estuary, North Carolina - WOR-1-36_30 (SPAdes) (version 2) | ecosystem: Environmental > Aquatic > Marine > Intertidal zone >...
ATTAAGAGAATTCACTAAGTTATTAAATGTGATTTACAAGAATATCCTGATAGATTCGGTTTCAATTACCGGTGGTGAACCCCTTTTACAACCTATGTTAATTCCTCTCTGTCAGGAATTAAAAAAAAGTTTCTATGTAAGCGTTGATACCAATGGATCACTTCCAAGGGTAACATCTGAACTTGTTAATATTGTAGATCGAATCGCCTTAGACTTAAAATGCGGATTTTCCCGCTATACATCGATCACTCAGACACCTTCGAATACATTAGAAAATGTTATTCAGAGTTTTAATATAATTAACTCTTCAAGCGTTGTCGATTTTGAAGTGAGAACTACGGTTGTTCCTGAACTTATTATGAAAGATGACATTAAAGCAATCTCAAGATTTTTGACTAGTCATACTTTTCGCGGTGTGTATGTATTACAGCAGTTTTGGAATGAAGGAGATGTACGAGACCTAAAAAATATAACCCCTCCAACAAGAAATGAACTAATTGAGTTGGCAGAAGTATCAATAAATCAGGGTGTGCAAAAGGTTGCAATAAGAACACGAGAAGAAGGATATGAACTCGTTTCGTAAGCAATGACTTTGAAAAATAAAAGAAGAATTGGTAATAGAAGTTACCAGAATTTATTGGATTTTTAGCTTGCCGATGTTGTTTAATGTTTGAGTCATCTCTTCAACGGCTCTAGTAAAGACACTTACTTCTGCGCAGTCAACAAAATGCATTTTGACACGTTCTTCGCTGATACCCATTTGATTAAGCAATAATTGTAGCAGATTTACTCGAAGGTCGCCAACTTCACTGCCCTTAAGGAAGTGACACCTCTCTTTTAGGCAACCAATTACAAGCACGCCATCTGCTCCCTCTTGTAGTGTTGAAAGAACTAACTGTGGGTCAACACGAGAGATACAGGGTACCCGTACAATGTAAACACTAGGATCATATTGAAGCCCCATAAAGCCAGCTTCATCTGAAGTTCCATATGCACATTCATCGCAAAGGAATGCAATAACTTTCTTTTCAGTACCACCATTATATAATAGACTATTGATTTCAGCCTTTAGTTGTTCTTCAGAGTAGAACTTGAAACTGATCGCTGCAGATGGGCACGCTGAAACGCATAGACCACATGCATAGCATTTAGCATCTAAGACTTCAGCAGGTCCTAGCTCGCCATCTTCTTTTATTCCCATCTCTATGGCGGAAAAAGGACATATTTGCTCACAAATCCTGCAGGTGCTGCATATCTCCTGGTCTACCCAGGCTGTGACTTTATCTTTCTCCATTTCGCGGGTTTGCATGAGCTTGGCTGCCCTGATGCTCGCTGTACCCGAATATGCCATCGTAGTTGGTATGTCCATCGGTGTTATTGCACAACCAGTTGCAAATATTCCTGCAACGTTCGTCTCGACGGGGCGAACTTTAGGATCAAGAGGTTTAATAAAGCCATATTCATCCAGTTCAACACCTAACATCTTAGCAAGTTCTGTAGACCCTTTGGAAGGAACCATTGCCATTGATAAAGCGACCAAATCTGCCTCAAGTATGTTGAATTCTCCGGTTAATGTATTTTCAACTTCAACGAGTAATTTTTCGGTTCTTTGGTCGTCAACAACATAGCTTGGTTTTCCTCTAAGAAATACGACTCCTAATTCTCGAGCTTTGCGATAATATTCTTCATAATTCTTGCCAACTGGGCGAATGTCCATGTAACATATTGTTACGTCGATCTCTGGATGTTTTTCTTTAATCATAATGCTGTGTTTCAATGCAATCATACAGCATGCATTTGAGCAATATGGCATATGTGCCTCATCTCTACTGCCAGCACACTGGATCATTACGATTTTTTGAGGCATATCTTGATTTGAAGGTCTATAAGGTTCACCAAAACTAGGACCTGTAGGATCTAACATTCGTGCTAACTGCAATTGAGTTACGACATCTGGAAACATTCCGTAACCGTAATTAAGTTTTTTAGCATCATATTCAGCGAAACCAGTAGCCATTATAATTGTTCCAAATGTTTTATCTGCTACGATTTCGCTTTTCTCTTGTAGATCAATAGCGTTTGTTGGGCAAACTTCCACACATTTTCCGCACCATATACATGTGTCTGGATCAATTACGTAATATGGCGGAATAGATTGTGGGAATGGGCGGTAAATTGCCTTTCTTTTAGTGAGAAAAAAATCAAAACTATTGTCAACTTCGACAGGGCACACATCTACACATTTATTGCAGTTAATACAACGTTCATTTACATATCTTGGTTTCTTTTCCAAAGTTACCTTAAAGTTTCCGACTTGACCTTTAACATTCTTTACCTCTGTATTTGTTAGGATCTCTAATTTATCAAGTGAGCCAAGTCCACCGCGATAGAAACATCGTCGGGGTCCTCCAATGTCGTATCCAGTTGTACCGGAGGAACGTACACAAAGAGAGCAATCATCTGTTGGATAGACTGTTCCTAACTGAAGCATTCGACCGCCGATAGAGGGTCGCCTTTCAACCAGGGTAACATCAAATCCAAGATCAGTTAATTCTTGTGCAGCGGTTTCGCCAGCAATTCCACCGCCAATAATTAGTGTAGAAGGCTGAATAGGAATCTTTATTTTCTCAATTGATTCTGCTTTTTCCAGTTTCGCAACAGCTGCTAAAATAAGTGCTTTTGCTTTTTCTGTTGCTTCTTTTGGCATTTCTTTATGTACACGAACAACATGATTCTCTAAGTTTACCATTACTAACGAACTGTATTTATTCATGCCTAATTCTTCGATAACCTTCCTAAATATCGGCTCATATGCTTTGGGTGAGCAAGCAGCAATCACGATTTTTTCTAGATTATTTTCGGTAATCATTTGTTTGATCGTTTCTAAGCCCGATGCCATACAAAAGTCATCTTTTCTAAGTATTACAGAGAATTTGCCTGAATCTCGCATAGCTTGTTCAATAGAATCTAAATCAAGTACATCTACAAACTTACCAAAACAATCGCAAAGTGCAAGACCAATTTTCGTCAATTTATTTCACCTTAATTTAAATCATTTTTCTGAGGATAATGAAAGATTATATTGCTGGTACTGCTACCGCATCAATTTTTTCTAACAGCGGTTTTACGTTGATTCTGTGACGTTTAAAGTCGAATTCTTTTGGATCAATGCCGAATGATAAGCCAAGTAGCTGAGGATAGTAAAGCACGGGGATTTGGTATGGAACGTCATATGAATCTTTGAAAGCTTTTGAGGCCATTTCTTGACCTAAATCGAACTGCAAGAAGCAGAACGGACATAACACGGACATACAATCAGCGCCTACGCGAGCTATTTGTCTTAATTTTTCCATAACCATCTCTGCAGCTACATTACCGTCAAGAGATTTTGTACCCGCCCCACAGCAGTAATCCCGCCTGAGATACATGACTGAAGCAGCTCCAGTAGCTTCTATAAGTTCATCAAACTTTGTGGGCGAATGGGGATCATCAAAAGCAAGAATCTCACTTGGGCGTAATAGATGACAGCCATAATGCGCAGCAACTTTTATATTGTCAAGACGTTTTACAACGTTCTTTTTCAATTTTTCTAAGCCTATATCTTCATAGAAAAATTGAGATATGTGTTTTACTTCTACAGTGCCTTTGTATTCACGCCCTACTTTGCTTAGATGTTTGTTTACCTTCTCCATTAGTTTAGGTTCATGTTTTAACTTCACACTAGCAGTTTTTAGCGATTCAAAACAGCCAGTACAAAGTGTCATTATATCCATTTTCTGTTCTTCAGCTACAGTTAAGTTACGAGTTGCAAGGGTGAGCCACGTCATATTGTCCATACCTGGGAAACCAATTGGCTCTGGACAACAGCCGAACCCTTCGATGTCGTGAATTACATTCTCACTTTCAAGATGACTTACAACTCTTCTAAATGAATATTCAAGATGTGGAAGTCTGTTTGGTACCATGCAACCAAGAAAAAGTGCATATTCTTTTTCTGTCATTTAGGCTTCCTCCTTTTTCTCTTTTTCCAATTTTTCCATTCGTGCCTTTGCTTCTTCAGCTATCTTTCGCTCTTTTTCCACGTCTTCAGCTATCTTTCGCTTTATCATGTCTTCTATTCCTGTTGATTCTGCCAAAACACGAATTTCTTCTACAGGTGCTTCAGGAACTTCGGGTAATCCTAGTTTCTCTCTTCTTCTATTTATTGCGCTACTGGGAGGAACGACCTGCCCTGTTTCCAATAAGTTTTTTACTTCTCCTACTAAATGTGCTGGAATGTTTCCTATCTTTGAAGCCAAATTCCTGATGTGTGATAAAATTTCACTCAACTCTACACCTTGCGGGCACTGCTCGGTACACGCGTGGCAGAGCCCACAGAACCAGAGATTTGTGTCCTTGATAATTTCGTCCTTTAGACCGACTAAAACCTCTTGTACGATCCTTCTGGGATTATAAACCTTAGAATATTTGAATGAGGGACAAAAAGCGGCACAGGTTCCGCACTGGTAACAATTCTTCAAATGTTCGCATTCAGGTAACTTTGTGAGTTCTTGTATAAACTCATGATTGATCTTTATATGTTTAGATCTAGTTGCCATCTTCATCACTCTTCTCTTTTTTAATCACTCTTAGAACCCTGTTATCTTCTAATATTTTTGTAACAAGGATTTCATGTTCTTCTTTAAAATCTACCTAATCATAGTAGATAGCATTATTAGCAACAACTTGAAATTAGAGCTTTTATATATTATCTTTTCTGTCCGCACATAAGGAAATCTATCATAATCGTTCATTTTAGATTTTCAAATGCGCTAAGGTTTTTCAAAAATGACGAAAATATTCTGACAGTGGGTTTTCATATATATGCGTTGTAATTTGGCACTTACGTCAAGAAGAAGTTATTTGTTTCTTTGATGTATACTCTTCAATTTGTTGGTTTCAACGAGGCAAATCCGCTTCATCTGAATATCCGCGACTTTCCCAGTACCCGAGATAATCGTAGGCTACCACTTCAATATGAGTCAAATACTTAACCCATTTGTAACCGTATTTTCCGGGTACAACTAGCTGGAGTGGAGGATATCCTTCACCAGATTTTGATATGAAATTTCCATCCTTCTTATAGGCGATTATGATATCCGCGTCTGATCTCAAAGCGGTCTCTGGAGTAAGATCCGTTGAATATCCATCGGCGGCATATAACGCGATCTTCACTGCGTTATCAGAGATTCCTGCTGTTTCTAATATAGTTTTTAGAGGAACTCCCGTCCAATCAGACGTGCGGGCAGATATACCTGTAGGATCGTCTACACACCAAAGCCTAGCGGTCACTGTTTTGGAAGGCATCGCAAGAAGGTCATCATAGGTCAAATCAAGTGGATTACTGACTAATCCATCTACCACGATAGTCCATTCATCATTATCATACTCTGCAATGGAGTTACTGCTAGAAAAATCACTAATAAGAAATGAAATCGCAAACAAAGAGGCTAAAGAAGCAGCTATCAATACCACGATGAGAATTGCCACAATACCCTTCTTCTTCAACAAAAATCACTTTATATCTTATGACAGTGGTATCTATTTAGTTGACAATAAATGTTTTTTAAATTATCGATACACGCACTAATCACGCTTCAAGCAGAGGGACGAGATATATCAAAAAAACTTTAGGACCACAACTTCATCAGTATCTAATGGAAGCGGAATTCCTTTTGTGAGAAGGTCTTCTTTTGTAAATGTTTGTGAGTTAACTGCCTTGTATTTTCCTCGGTTGGTGCTTGAAAAGATTACATCAACTCGAAACTCTTCTTTATTTCCTAAATTGAAATGCTCCAAATTATGTATCTTGAAAGTTCTCTCCTTTGATTTTCCTCGATTTATCAAAAAGAATAAGGTGCAATCCGATGCCACTCTGCCTATTGTTTCTACGTATTCGCAACCTGCAATCTTTCTCTCAACACCAGTCATTATTAGACACTGATCGATGAAGTTGAGGTATTCTAGAAGGTTGTTTTCGCTTAGCTGGTAGTAACGCCACGTAATGAATGGAGCCCCGATAATCGTCCCAAGGACAATTATTTTTCCTTTCCCATAGGAATTCACGTAGCCGATCATATTATCTTTGTCATCTTTTAGAAATGGCTGAACATCAGCCCGTTTATCGAATTCAATTGTTAGAGCATGCCCACGAACCAGAATTCCTTCTGGCTCTAAACGTAATACTTCACTTGGATTAAAGACATTATGTATGGCGTTGATTAGGATATTCATAGCATCGAGAACAAACAACGAATCTTTATGCTTAATTTTGGAGCGATCAAGTAGGGCGTATTTGGCGAATGAAATGCCTGTTTTCAGATAGGCTAAAGGTCGATTAATTACCTTTAATTTAAAATCAGAGCCTACGGCAGATGCTGGAAAGAGTTTCTCATAACCCTTGAGTATTACACCATTTTGATCATATTGTATGATATCTGGTAAAACAACAAGTAATCCTCCACGTTCGACATAATCAACAAGTTTTTGGAAGTTATTTTTGTCCATGAAGCCTTTACTAACCATGAATATTACGCGATACCCCAAAAGATCGTCTGTAGTCAATGTTTCGAGGGTGAGTACCTCTGGATCATATCCTGCTGATAGGAGCATGCCCATTAAGCCATACTGAGAGAAGTCAATAACTGCGTCCTTTGGGTTTTGAGAAATCATCCGATTATTGGAAAGATATTCAACGATGGCAATTGAATCGTGAACTTCCTTTGAATTAATAAGCACATCTTTATTTTGTGAGACAAATTCATTGACTTTTTTTATCGCATCAAACCTAGGAGTCTTTTGTCCTTGTAAATCGATTGCAGCATTCCAAACGTATTCTGCTCCATCTGCCTCTCTACAATCCGCAACTATATACCAATTGAATCCAGTAACACCATGAGCGATGAGCTGCATTGCTATTTGTATGGTCTGTGCATTTGAAACAGTTGAATTAGGATCAAACCAGCCACATTGAAGCTCAGTAATTATTTGTGGCCAGTTCAATGAGAAATTTTTGAATAAATGTCCCGTATATGAGCCCATAAAAGGGAGATCAAAAGTATATTGATGACCAAAAAACTTAGCATAAATATCCGGAAATACTGGGCTTCCGGTAATCGTCATTTTGTCGTGCGATGAGATGGGTGAAAAGGGAAAACTGGGGTCGTTCAGAAAAATCGGCACGTTTATTCCTTTTTTCAATAGCATGTCCTTCAAAGTCTTCAAATATAATGCTACGTACTTTTCTAAGAATTCATGCCAGTCAGCATACTCTTCCTTAAGTTCAGGGCGAATCCAGCCACTCGGAGGTCTAATTTTTGAAAAATCACTAAAACTTTGTTTCCATACAGCGTTTAGTTTATCGATCGCAGAGTCATATTTCCCCTGTAACCAATTGATAAAATGTCTAAGCGTATGGGGGTTATGATCCCTTTTGTTCGTGTTTGCTACAAGCAATTCGCCTGCTTCATTATCTGGTTGCATAGCTATTATTGTACCATCTTCGATATATGGTAAAAGAACACGATCAAATAATGCGTCATACCAATTCTTTACCTTTCGGAGGAATGTAGGATGTCTTACCGTAACCTCTTTGTATCTTTTTCCATTGCTTTCAACTTGTAATATCTCTGGATATTCTTCACGAAGCCAATCTGGTACACCATAGCCCCTATATTCGGCAAAGATATAAGGTCCCGGTCTAATAACGATTTTGTAACCTAACCGCTTCACGATTGAGATAAACTCAACAAGATTTCTCTCAGGTGATGTTTTGCCTTCAAAGTCGAAAACACCCTCCTCAATCTCATGCCAAATCCAGGGGATGTATGTAGAAATTGTGTTAAGCCCCGCGTCTTTTAACAGAGTTAAACTTTGCTCCCATAAATCTCGCGGAATGCGAAAATAATGATATGCTCCACTTATAAGAGTAAAAGGTTCACCATCAACGAACCAGACATTATCTTTGATCTCAGACGTCATATTCTAACATCCCTACTCTCTACTTCAATATTTTCAAAAACAATATGTAAAACTTTTCGGTCTAAAATTGAATACTATATGGGTGCATCTTTTTTAAAAAGCCAAGTTGTATGCTTTTTAACCATTATTTTGTTAGTTTATTTCGCAATATATTGAAGAAAACGTTGACTTTTCCAACTTGTTGAACATACTAGAAAAATTCCCTTAAAATAAAAAAATAATAAACTTTTGTTGACATAATTAATCTATTGGAGGCGACTCATGTCACATCGAAAAGGTGCAAGCAGCGAACGTATCGCAAGATACATCCTTGAACAAATCTTTAATTACAAAATTGTAGATATCTCGAAAGAGATCTCGCTTGATGGTCTACAAATAAGCGAAGCTGATTTGATAGCTGAGGATCCTGATGGACATTTATATCTAGTCGAAGTCAAAGCAGGTTATGCAGATGTGGGAAGTTTACAGCAGGTATATGCAAATTCTCAACTTATCTCTTCACCAGAAGTTAAATACAAGCCACTGGTTGTTTGTTAACATGGCACGAGTGCTCCGTACACATTAAAATAACTAACTATTAATTCACAACACAATTTCTCACTCTTTGTACTCCATCCTTGTTTATAAACTCAGCAAAAAGTATTATAAAGTTAAAAAATGTACTACCCTGACACCATTCATCCCCAGACTAAAGCTATGGGACTTTCTTGTGTCGTAACATGTAAGGGCTTTTCAAATGAAGCGGCAAAAAAGATGGCAGAGGAGTTGAATATCAAAGCGATCAGATTAAGCGATACAGGATATTAGAATATAATAAGAAAGAAGCAAGATATAGAGAAATGGAAAACAGTTTATCAGAACTTAAAAGAATTCTAAACGAAATTAAATCAAAGTTATATGAATAATCAAATATTTCTATGCACAACACCACAAGGCATCTAATTGTTGGGGATTCTTTTGGAAAAGAAACCAAAAATCAAATTACGTAGGGAAGTGAGTCGGAAACTCTTCCATTTGACAATTCTAGTTATTGTTATCCTTTATTATTTTTCAGATAGGTCAACTACATTGCTTTGGTGTGCAATCTTCCTTTTGGGTTTCGTTGTATCCGATATCATCCGTGTTAAGGCCTATTATCTATTCCCTTTACGAAAGATGGCAGATACGGTTACGAGACCATTTGAAAAGAGGGCATTAGGTGCGGCGGTTTATTTTACAATAGGTGCTTTAACAACTGTCTTTTTATTTGAAAAAATCATTGCAATTGCTGCTGTTACTATAGCAGCTTTCGGCGATGGAATGGCCGCAGTTACCGGAATTGCTCTTGGTAGACATAAAATTTCTAAAAACTCAAACAAGACAGTTGAAGGGGTAATAGGTGCATTTCTCACTAGTTTAGGTCTTGGAATTTTTTTCTTTTATGAAACATCTTTGTTTTGGGCTATTATTATTTCGTTGGCTGCTGCAAGTATAGTTGTTTCAGTTGACTTAGTCGAACTACCGATTGATGATAATCTTATCTTGTCAATTATCCTAGGTTTTGCAATCACATTCGTTCATCTTGCTCGTTTTGTTCTAAGTGATAACCTCTGCCTCATCTTCTTTTAAAAACCCAATGGTGTTCAATGCATTGATTATTTCTTTCGTTTGCCCATACGAGCAGAATATAGAAAAAGTCCAAGAAATAGAATTAATGGAATTAAATAACCGATAATGAGATTAAAAATTGGTATCTTGATAGTAATACTGAACTCCTCTTTGTAAACAATGTTTAGATTGAAGGCAATAGGCTTAAAGAGAATAAGAAGCCTAATTGTTTTTTCTCCAAAGGTGTAGGGAATGAAAGACGCTTGGATTTCAATAGAAATTCGATTTAATCCTTCTGTGATATTAAGAGAATCCTCAAATCTTTCAAATCCTTCACCTACAACACGAATAAATAAATTAGGGCGATTTTGCAGACTGAAAATATCTATTGTTAATATCACAGATGCTCCTTGGACAACACTAGTTACGCCAACAACAATTTCAATGACATCTAAAACGAACCAACCGAAAATATTTAAAAGAAGGTTTCTTGCGTCCCCTTCAAGAAATTTGTTACTAAAAAGATCAGAATCGCCAATGGCTACGATTTTTCCACTTTTATATCTACTTGATGTCAATACTGTTGCATTTGAGGGGCTCGCATCTAAGGAAGTAAATGCGATAGGTCTACCACCAAATATTGAAGTCGCATTATAGAGAGTGAATTCCTGAACATCAGTAGTATTGATAATGGGGTGATTAGAAAAACTTGAGATTGTTGGCCAATAAGGGCGACCATCATTGTTACTAAGATCTTCAATAAGTTCTTGACCAAATTCTATACCAAAATGAGATGAAAGAGAGTTAATAGAAGCAGTCAAAGTTGAATTAAACTCATAATCACCAAGCAAGAAAAGGTTTCCACCATTAGCAACAAAAGTTTCTATAAGTTGTGTTTCATTCGGAAGAAACGTCTTGTGGGGAGCAGTTACTACAAAAACATCACAGTTAAGAAGCACTAAAGAAAGATCAGTGTGTATCTCTGTACTTTTGTTTACTAAATAACCTTTATTATCAAGCAATTCAGCGGCGTTATTAAACTCCCCAGTGATTGAATTGGTTTCTTCATGAGTATTATCAAACACAATTCTCATAAGAGGCTGATCTGCTGCAGTTACATGATTATCATTCCTCGTAATAGGCAAACTTGCAATGAGCACAAAGATCAGACAAAATATCGTTAGAAAAACAGCAATTTGTTTTAAGGGTGTGAAGTATCGCATAAGTTGTCCCTTACAATATTTTTAGTAATGCACAATAGTTATTCTAAAAGCAAAGAAAATGACTAAAAATGTTTTGGAGACGATGAATTCATAGATCTTTTAAAACTATACGTCATAAAAATGCTAGTTGATGTTAGACGTTTTAGGGGTTGAAAAATTGGACGTTTCAGAAGAAATTAAATTCGGAGTCTGCCCGAATCTTTATCCGCTTGAGACAATCTACGAAAGTGCGCAATATGCTGATAAAAACGGATTTGACTCAATAATGATGGGTGACCATCTTATTGCTATAGGAATTAAACGTTTTGATGCTCTTGAAGCATGGACTACTTTAACTGCTCTTGCGGTAAAAACCAAAAGAGTAAAGTTAGGTACGTGTGTCACCGATCCACATCGACGCCCTCCTGCAGTATTGGCACAAACCGTAGCCACTCTCGACATCATTAGTAATGGAAGGGCAATATTGGGTATTGGACCCGGCGAAGCAATGAACTTAGATCCTTATGGTGTAACTTGGACGCGACCAGTTTCACGAATGCATGAATCTCTCAACATAATAAAGAGTTTATGGACGCAAGAAATGACCTCCCATAAAGGGGATTTTTTCAACCTTCAAGAAGCCATATTTGAGCCAAAGCCAATTCAAGAACCACATCCTCCAATTTGGATAGCTGCTAACTCACCAAGGACTATGAAGATAACTGGAGAATTGGCTGATGGATGGTTTCCGCTCAATATTTCACCTGAAGCCTACAAAGAGAAACTTATATTCATTAGAAAACATGCAAAAGATGCTGGACGGTCTCCTGAAGATATTGAACCGGCTCTGTTCATGTATACGCTTGTCGCACCAACTTATGATGAGGCTATAGAAAGATTTGAACTGCCTGCAAAAATGCTTTTGGCGTTTTTTCCACGACTGCTTAAAGAGAAATTTGGTTATACGCTACCTAGCGAGAAATTCAATGCAGCAAAATTCATTGTTACGCCTTCTAATGTTAAAGAACTTCTAAGCCAAGTGAAAGACATTCCTATAGAAGCGGTTGAAGAATTTTTTATTTTCGGTTCACCTGATGAGTGTATAGAAGGCATTGAAAAATTCATAACAGCAGGAACAAGACATTTTGCTTTGGCTTTGCTTGTTCCTCCGCCAAAATTAATGCCTACACTAAAAATGTATTATGAAAAAGTCATATCCTATTTCAAAGAATCAACATCATCATCAATATCGTCTATTCATTAGACTTGTTCTTCATTTTTATAATTGAAGTAAATATATACGAGAGATGTTATATTTAGAAAAATATAGGTGAATATTATGAAAAAAGTTGGCGTTGTAGATAAATACTATTCTAAGATAAGTGTGGCTTTAGTTACGCTTAGTGACCCTTTGGCTGTAGATGATAAGATAAAAATTAAAGGGGCAACGACTGATTTTGAACAGGTTGTTAAGAGTATGCAGATTGAACACGAATCAATTAATTCTGCAACAAAAGGCCAGATGATAGGACTGAAAGTTGAAAATAAGGTACGGCCCAATGATGAGGTGTTTATTATAGAATAGCCGTATTGAAATTTCAAGTTCAATTTCTAAATTGATTTTTTTGTAGTTTTATCAAAAAAATGGGACCAAAAAATCGGTCATTTAGAATAATCGTAAAACCCCTTTCCTGTTTTGCGTCCTAATTGACCAGCTCGAACCATTTTACGTAATAAACTCGAAGCTTTGTATTTCGGATCTCCAAATTCCTCATAAAGATAGTCAAGAATCGCTAGCACAACATCTAATCCTATAAAGTCTGCTAGTGTGAGAGGACCCATTGGATGGTTTAACCCAAGTTTCATTGCAGTATCGATACCTTCAACGCTTGCCACTCCTTCTTGAAGAGCAATTATTGCTTCATTAATCATTGGTGTTAGTATTCTATTAACAACGAATCCTGGTGCTTCATTGACGAGAACTACAGTTTTACCGAGTTTCTTCACAAACGTTTGTACGGTTGCATAAGTTTCATCTGAAGTGTTATATCCTCGAATTAATTCGACTAACTTCATTATAGGCGCTGGGTTGAAGAAGTGTACACCTACTGCATTTTCTGGTCTTTTCGTTGCAGAAGCTATCTCTGTTATACTTAATGAAGATGTGTTTGTTCCTATGATCGCTTCGGGTTTACATATGTTGTCAAGATCACTAAAGATCTTTTTCTTTAGATTCATATTTTCCGGTGCAGCCTCAATGACAATATCTGCATCTTTTACCGCATTTAAATCCAGTGAGCTTTCTATTCTTCCCAATATTGCATCTGCCTGTACTTGCGAAATCTTTCCTTTCTCAGCACTTCTTGTAACAAAGCGCTTGATAGTATTCAAGCCTTTTTGCAAAAATTCATCTGCAATATCCGTTAAGACAACATTAAACCCGCTCTCTGCCGCTACTTGGGCAATTCCCGCTCCCATGGTTCCTGCACCGATGACAGCGACCTTCTTTATCAAAAAATCTTCCTCAATCTCTTTTTCAACTTCTTCTAGCCGTGTTCCAACTTCAAAGGCTAAGGCCATTCCAGATTTCGTGGGCATAAAACTTGCAGTCACAGATGTGCCAATTTCAATGGTTTCCGGTTTCGATGGATCTATGCCAAGAAGTACTGCACTAATCGATGCCCCTTCTTCTAATTTTACGACACAATAAGCGTAAGGGTGCTTCATGTCGTAGCCTTTTTGACAATATTCTGAAGTGCCTACATAGATATTCGTGAATGATTCAACTTTTCCTTTCCCAGTAAGTTCTTGCCATTCGATATCGGTACTTTGGCACTTTGAACATATTTGTCGTGGCGGTAAATCAATATTACCGCAATTTTTACATTTTGTCCCCATAAGTTTCTTTTCATTCAAAAACTCGTGATAAGATGCCATCGAAATTTCTTTTTCAGCAGCCATTTTTCTCTACCTCCTGTAAATATGTACTGCGCATGTGCTTCCGGATCCTCCTACGTTATGGGTTAATCCGATTTCAACGTTTGACACCTGGCGTTTCCCAGCATCACCACGTAGTTGCTTAAATATTTCAACGGTTTGTGCAACTCCGCTAGCGCCAACCGGATGTCCCTTGCTTTTGAGCCCACCTGATGTATTGATAGGCAGATCTCCATCTAAGGCGGTTCTTCCTTCCAGAGTTACTCTTCCTCCAGTTCCTTTTTCAAAAAAGCCCAGATCTTCTATTGCCAGAATCTCAGCGATAGTGAAACAATCGTGTACTTCAGCAATTTGGATATCCTGAGGTCCAAGTCCAGCCATTTGATAAGCCTGTTGACTTGCTACCCTAGCAGCTCTCAGAGAGGTCATAGTATCCCGATCATCTAAAGAAAACGCATCACTACCCTGACCGTTACCTATAACCCAGATGGGTGTATCTGTATACTTTTTAGCTACCTCTTCAGACGCTAAAAAGACACATGCCGCCCCGTCTGTGATCAATGAGCAATCAAACAATCGTAATGGGTATGCAATCATAGGATTTGAACTACTTTTCAGAAATTCATATTCATCAGCCCAACTTGGAACAGTTTGACCCATTTGTTTTGCTCTTTCAATGCGTTTGTTCATGATGTCCGTGATGGTGTTTTGCATTTGCGCCTTTGGATTAAGCGCACCGTTTGCATGGTTCTTAATTGATACTGCCATTAATTGTTCCTCTGTTGTGCCGAACTTTGCCATATGTGCTGTGGCCATAGTTGCATATAGACCTGGGAACGTAGCTCCAGCTAAAACTTCTGAGTGCGTGTCGCTTGCTGCTGCTAAGGCATCTGTCACTTCAGTCGTCGTCAGATTTGTCATCTTTTCAGTGCCTCCGACGCATACAATATCATACTGACCAGAGGCAATAGCTAAAACACCAAGTCTTAAAGCTACACCACTACTGGCACATGCATCCTCGATCCTCATTGCAGCCTTTGGAGTGAGTCCAACTAGATCCGCCATTAGCGGAGCAATGTGCGTCTGTTTTTCGAAAAGATCAGATGAATAATTGCCTAAAAAGAGGGCTTCAACGTTCTTCACATCAATGTCATTATCCACTGATTTTTTTGAATCCAAAAAAGCTTCTACCCAAAGTTCTCGGTTCGTCTTTCTGTCAAATCTACCAAATTTACTCATTCCTGCTCCAATAACTGCTACATTTCGAAAAAGTCTTCCCATATTATTTTCCCTCATAAAAAATCGAATTGTGTGTCACATCATTTTCCTGTAAAGTTTGGTTTTCTTTTATCAAATAGTGCTTGAATTCCTTCACTGAGATCTTCGGTTTCAAAACATTTCTTTTCTGCTTCTAGTTCATGTTTGTATCCTTCTTCGATATTTACCTCAAAAGAAACATTTGCCGATGCTTTAGCTAATTGCACTGCGATAGGTGCGTTGTTCGCAATTTTTTCTGCTATCTTGGTAGCCAACGTGATTAATTCGTCGGAAGTTACAAGCTTATTAACCAGCCCTAAGTGTTCTGCATCCTTTGCAGAAATGTGATTTCCCGTCAGAATAAGTTCTTTTGCTCTTCCTAGTCCAATCACTTTGGGCAATCTTTGCGTTGCGCCCCAACCAGGTATGAGTCCAACTCCAACTTCAGGAGTTCCTAATTTTGCATTCTCAGAAGCAATCCTAATATCACAAGCGAGGGCTAACTCTAAACCGCCACCAAGAGCGAATCCATTAATCGCCGCTATGAAAGGTTTTTTCATAGTCTCAATTTTTCGCATAAGCATTTGTCCTTTTTCGATAAATTGTGCAAATTCCGCTTTGGTGGAGTTTTTAATTCCAGCCAAATCTGCACCAGCACAAAAGGCTTTCTCTCCTTCCCCTGTTATTATTACAACTTTTACTCTCTCATCTTTCTCTATTTCGTCTAGCAAATTGTCAAATTCGTCTATCACATCTTTATTAAAAGCATTGAGAGCTTTTGGCCTATTAATCGTAACAATTCCTATTTTATCTACCGCTTCATATTTCAGTGAGTTCAATATAATCACCTATAACGCTTGTATAGAACTTTGATAACTTTCCTAACTTCACCTCATGTGCCTTTATTTAATAAAAGTTTGATGTAGAACTATCCCCTCAAATGAAACTTAAAATAGTTTTTTCTCATAGACACAAAATGTTTGTGATGTCGTTAAAAAAAAGAAAAGATGATTGTTACATCCTACCTTTTAGGAAAAATAGAATCGAATTAAGTAAGCCAGCTATTGCGCCGCCGTAAAAGCCTGGTTCGAACCACCATTCATAATAACTATATGCAGCCGCAAATGCTGCACCGCCTATAAGCGTAATAATCAAGGTAAAGACTGCAAAAAAGATACCCCATCTTGAAAAGTTTTCTGGCAGAAACTGAGAAAGTATGGTCTCAGGCCACAACTCATTAACGCATATCACAATTTGTCCAAGCAGAAGTAACATAGCAAGAATAATCGCCGTTCTATCAACTGCGGTTGCATATTCACAGGTTAAGCAGGAATAACGGTACCCTGAATAATAACCCGTTAAATAAAATCCTGCAAAAGGCGTAAAGGTAACAAGAATAAACCCTATTATACTCAGCACAAGAATAATTAACGAATAAATCCTTAGTGACGCAAATCCTAAATTTGAGTTCGAATCCGACAAATTTAATCCTCCCCAAGACTTCTGAATTAAAAATATATGTATCTATTTGCTAATATAAAAAAATTGGTATAGGCTAGATTCTGATGCGTATTGTTAAAGAATGTTTTAAACGGAAAAAAGAACTATGGCCTAGCAAAACGCCAAGCCGACTTATTCTTTGAATTCTGGAAAGGCTTCAAATGGTTCGATGCCCGCAAGCACTTTTGCGATTTTCTTTCGTGTTTCCCAATCGTAACCTCTATTGATTGTGATTCGTTGCGCTTCTGGCGATCCGCCGCCGTGGCAAGATGCAACCATGAGCCAGCCTGCAAACCCATGTGCTGTCAAATCTTCCACTAATTTGAAGGCTTTCATTCTGTCTTCAGAAGGAATTTCTGCTTTTCCTTTCATGTATTTTTCGAGGTCAGGGCGTGTTTCAGGGTTTTCAAAGTCTGCGCCTGAGGGACAGGTAACCGCAAATCCTCCGGCGATATCATGGACGCGATAAATCTCTTCGTATATGTGAGTTCCCGCGATATACTTGCCAATATTGACATAAGTAATATCAGGGATATACGTACCAGGTCCCATTGAATGCCCCCTCACACTACCTGTAATTCCGCATGCGTACATCTGCTCTGCTGTACATGCTAGATCTGTGAGTTTGCCCTTAATATGCGAAGCGTGATCTACGCCATTGTATTCTGCAATTAAGGCAGCAGTTCCTGAGAGCAAATCAGTCACGGCTGGCTTGCAACCACAATATGCATGTCTATGATAAATTCCAAACCCCTCAGCTACTTGACCTGCGAGCTCCCACTCTCCTGCCATAAACACACGATCCCATGGGACAAATACATCCTGTAAGATTGTTAAAGTTTCTGTAACACCCCATCTTTGTCCAAAGGGACTGTCTATTTTACTTGTTCTTTTTGGCACAGTTGAACGAGCAATGAATTTCATACCTTCGGCGTCCACAGGTAACGCGAATGCAACGGCATAATCCTTGTCTTCCTCTCTCATTGCGCGTGTTGGCAGGAAAATTATCTCATTAGCAGGAATAGCTGCAGTTGTATGACATTTCGCCCCTCTAACAGTGATCCCCTCGTCATTCCTATCAACAATTCGAACATAAAGGTCGAGATCAGCTTGTTCTGCTGGTCTTAACCTCCGATCTCCTTTTACGTCCGTCATAGCACCCGTGGCGCAGACATCTTCCTTCTGGAACCATTTCATATATTCAATGAAGTTGTCATAATACTTTGTTCCATATTTCTTGTCAGAAAGCCACGTTGTTATTGAGAGTGTGTTAAGAGCATCTATAGCCATACATCTTTGAATACAACAGCAATATCGAGCGTATAGTCGGGTCATTTGAACTTTTTTCATTAAATCATCATTCGATTGGTGAATATGAGTGAACCGATTGATTTTTTCGCCAGTGAGATGCGATGTGGCTGTGGTTAGATGTTCATATCTGGGATCTTTTGCTAACTCGTAGGTGAACGCTAAAACATCGATTTGAGGCTTGAATAGTGGATGATTAATACGATCTTCTATTTTTTCACCATACATGTAAATCTCAGGTTTTTGTTGAAGTAAGCTTTCAATATATTCTTCTTTTGTTTTCAAAGTCTTGCCTCCAAAATTAGTAGATGCACTATTGTACAAGAGGCGATTAAAAAACCTTATTCTTTAGGTCAAATCTGAGCATAGCTGTTGATTGAGCTATGTTTTTTTATAGAAAGAGGCACAAAAGGACCTTGCAGTTAATCTTGTTGTTTTAGTTTAACTCTCAAACGATATTTGTAGTTGATTGCCGAGGTGTCTCTATGAATAAAAGGCTCAAAGATAAAATTGCGATTGTTACAGGGAGTTCAGTTGGAATTGGCAAGGCGATTGCATTAACTTATGCAAAAGAAGGTGCAATTATAGTTACAAATTCTAGAAAATTGGAGAGAGCAGAAGCTACGTCCAATGAAATCAGAGCTATTGGAAGTCAAGCACTTGCTATTGAAGCAGATCTTACAAAATCGACCGATATAGATTATCTCATTGATATAACAATTGAAAAATTTGGCAGAATCGATATTCTTGTAAATAATGCTGGAATCGCAATGATTTCGCCAACGGAGGATCTTTCTGAGCATGACTGGGATCGTGCAATAGCTATCGATCTCAAGGCGACCTTTCTTTGTTCTCAAAAAGCGGTTAAACGCTCCATGATACCTCAAAAAAGCGGTGTGATCATTAACCTTAGTTCAATTTTAGGCAAAGTTGCTTTACCTATGCGAGCAGCTTATTGTGCATCAAAGGCAGGAGTAATTGCATTAACACAAGTCATGGGTTCCGAATGGGCTAAGTATAACATACGCGTCGTTGCAATCGGTCCTGGTTATATATTGACTGAGTTAGTACAACAATCGATTGATACAGGTGTCTTTAATGCTGATACTCTCATTAATCGGACACCTATGAAGCGGTTTGGTAAGCTTGAGGAAATAGCGAATTTAGCGGTATTTTTAGCATCAGATGATGCCGGTTACATTACAGGAGAAGTGATCTTCGTAGATGGTGGTATGACGGCCACTGGGGGTTGGTAAGCAGATACCACATTTATCGTCCTTTTACCAGCCATTCCTATCCTCTAATTCTTACGCGGTTTTCTAATTTCTTTTAATCTCTTTTGAAAATGAGTGAGCCCTTTCACGAGAAGGATCATATCTTCGAGATTTCTTTGATCTACATAAATTGCACCTATTAATGCTTCGAAGCAATCAGCAGCTTGTTTTGGACTTAATTTGCCAATTTCATTATACTTCACTTCTTCAGCAAGTGGTGCAAGATCAGCATTACTCTCCAAATTTTTCCTAAAATCAGTTAATTCGCCTGGTTGAAATTCTTCGCCTCTATAATATAATAGAATTCCATGAATCGCTTTTAAGATCGAATCTCCAAGAAATTCCAATCTCTTAAATTCCTCAGAAGGTAATTTAGAACCGCGTATGGACATAGCATTCCATAAAATCTCTTCTTTTTCGAAATTATAATGTATAATGTTTTGTATTTTTCTTCCAAGTTTTTGAAATTCTGACCATCGATCTGGATAATGTTGTTTAAAGATTTCCTTAAAATGTGCCAAGATCCTCACCCAAATAATCTATTAATTTTCCTTGAAGTATTTCAACTAATGTTTTTTCTAGGATGTCAGTCCCTCTAGAGTATTTTCTATTTCTTCATATGGCGGCTCAATTTTGGGGTTCTCTGATACCCATACATAACGTACAATCCCCACTTTATCAATAATAAAGACAGCACGCATTGCAACAGTGTAGCCGCGCAACCCTGCGAAGTCCTTTGCTTCAATCCCATAAAGTCGAATTACTTCTCTGTTATAATCATTTAGCAGAGGAAACTCCAACAAGTTTGCCCCTGCAAAAGCCCTATTCGTGAAAGGATCGTTTACACTTATTCCGAGAACTTGAGCATTTAGATTGTTAAACCTTGACAAAGAATCTTGAAAGGTACAGAGCGATTTTTGGCAAGTAGGAGTAAATGCCCCTGGGTAAAAGTACAAGACAACATTTTTCCCGCGAAAGTCACTCAATCTTTGAGGTTTCAACTCTGTGTCGGTTAGAGTGAAATCAGGGGCTTCCTGATCAGTTTTTACTTTAGAATCCATTAATTGAACCCCGCTCGTTATCTATTGACTATTTGTAACATGGTTTCTCTATAAAGTCGTTTCTAAATAGGAAAAAGTATTTTTTTAAATATGAAGAGGTATGCGTTTACTATCATTTCTACATTGATGTGATTTTATGAAAATGGCTTTTTACGAAGTTGAACAATGGCAAGAAGAGTATTTACTAAAGCAACTTGAAGGACACGAATTATACTTTTTCGAATACTGTTTGAGTTCGCCAGATGTTATTGTTGACGAGGTTCGTGACGCCGATATTCTCTCTACAATGGGGCGTGGACATCATCCAAATAAAGCTGCTTTGGATCGTTTTCCGAATCTCAAATTTATAGCACTCAGATGTACTGGATTTGATCATGTAGACCTAGAAGAATGTAAGAGACGTAGTATCCCCGTGAGCAATGTCCCAGCTTATGGCGACAATACAGTGGCAGAGCAAGGATTTTGTTTATTATTGGCATTGATGCGGCGATTCCCTCAATATAATTCAATGGTTGCTGCTGAAGATTTCTCTGTTGGGCCAATAGGATTTGATCTAAAAGGGAAAACTCTAGGAGTAGTTGGTGCTGGTCGAATTGGACTCTATGCTATTAAAATCGGACGCGGATTTGGGATGGATGTACTTGCATATGATATTATCTTTAATGATTTTGCTCGCGAAACGCTTGGATACGAATATGTATCTCTTGAAGAATTGTTGAAAAACTCGGATGTAATCTCTCTGCATGCACCATACAATAAATACACTCATCACATGATCAACAAGGATAATATTAAGTTAATTAAACCAGGTGCTGTACTTGTTAATACGGCCCGTGGTGCAATTGTAGAACTTGGAGCTCTTAAACAGGCATTGGAAGAAGGAATTCTTAGTGGCGCGGCTTTAGATGTCATTGAAGGCGAGGAATTGCTTTTAAAAGATCGAGCATCACTTTCTCAAGAAGAAACAGATATTATAGAACAAGTTTTGAGCATCATTAAACGCGATAATGTTGTGTTCACTCCACACATCGCATATTATACCAGAGAAGCGGCAGAAAGAATTCTAGACACATCAATTGCCAATATTAAAGCGTTTTTAAAAGGACGTCCCCAAAATGTGGTTTCAAAAACATAAGAACGCTCATATTATGTTATCTTAATTGTCAGAAATCCTCTAGATGCAAAACTTATTTAAGATTACTTCATACAGGAAGCATATCTTTCCTATTTATCTTATTTGATGATTCTTAGTTTTATTGAAGGTGAATGAAGTGGAAAAGATACGACCTACTCCTGGGGCCGTGGTCCCATCTGGAACGTCTGATAAGTATATTAAAACTGGGACATGGCGTTTTGAGAGACCTATTATAGACAATAAAAAATGTATTCGATGTCTTCTCTGTTGGATTTTTTGTCCCGATGCATCGATAGTACAGAAGGATGATGACACAATGGATGTGTTATATGATTTCTGTAAAGGCTGTGGAATTTGTGCGTATGAATGCCCTGTAGAGGCAATTAAGATGGAGGAAGAAATCAGATGACGAAAGTTCAAGAAGAAAAAACCATTAAAAAACTGACAATGACTGGCGCAAGTGCTGCAGCAATCGGAGCGATGTTATCTCGGGTCGAAGTAATAGCAGCATATCCAATTACACCGATGACAAGCGCTGTAGAATACTTAGCTGAGGCTATTGCTAATGGTGAACTAAATGCCGAACTACTTACTGTTGAGAGCGAGCATTCGGCTATGACAGCATGTATTAACGCATCTCTGGCGGGCGCACGTACCTTCACAGCAACGAGCTCGCAAGGTCTGCTTCTTATGCATGAGATGGTTCATTGGGCTGGTGGATCGCGTGTACCTATTGTGATGGCTGTTGGTAATCGCGCTGTTTGTGTGCCGTGGTGTCTTAATGTTGATCATCAGGATTCAATGTCACAGAGAGACACTGGGTGGATGCAGTTCTATGTTGAGAGCGCTCAGGAAGTACTGGACACGATTATCCAAGCGTATCGCGTCGCAGAGGATAAGGCTATAATTCTTCCTGCTATGGTCTGTTTGGACGGATTCATTCTTACACACACTCGGGAAAGAGTATTTGTTCCTCTTCAAAGAAAAATAGACGATTTCTTGCCTCCATATAGTCCAGAGCACTTCTATATCGATGCAGATAGACCTTTATCTCAAAATGTTGTTGGATTAACGAGTTCTTACATGGAGTTCAGATACTTACAACAGGAGTCTATGAATAAAGCAAAACATCTCATAGAGCAAGTGAATAATGATTTTGCCGATGAATTCGGCCGTTCATGGGGAGGACTCATCGATACGTACTATTGTGAGGATGCTGAGGCAGCAGTTATTGCAATGGGTACAGCAGCTAGCACAGCTAGAGCAGCAGTTAAAGAACTTAGATCTGAAGGCAAGAGTGTCGGATTAATCAAACTTCGTGTATTCCGACCATTTCCCGATGAGGAATTGCAGAAAATATGTTCAGGCATGAACGCTATTGCCGTCATTGACCGCAATTTTTCTTTTGGTTCTGGAGGCAATGCATACAATAGGATCCGTTC
>Ga0209427_10002247_pt1 | contig 22700 bp, 27 predicted proteins | sample DeeMarSWOR136_30_FD_187465 | JGI IMG/M metagenome (GOLD analysis project Ga0209427, IMG submission 187465) | Marine sediment microbial communities from White Oak River estuary, North Carolina - WOR-1-36_30 (SPAdes) (version 2) | ecosystem: Environmental > Aquatic > Marine > Intertidal zone >...
CAACATGGTGATAATCTTGGCGAGTATGGTCGGTCTACTGGGGGTGGTCGAGAGGGCCATGAGCCCTATCATGGACCTGTGGCTGGGCCTCCCCACGGCTACCGGGGTAGTGCTGATATTCGGGGTGCTCAGGAAGGAGCTCACTCTGATTCTTCTGGCCTCACTTATGGGTACGACCAACTTCGCCGACATACTCTCGCCTATCCAGATGTTCGTCTTCGCCTTCGTCGTCATGATATACATCCCGTGCATAGCCACGATCGCCGTCCTCGTGAAGGAGTTCGGCTACAAAAGGGCGGCAATAATAACGGCATCCGAGATAGCCCTTGCCATAGTCCTCGGGGGCATCATATACAGAATATTGATGGTAGTCGGCTTTGGATGAGGGAGAAGTGCGCATGCCTGAGGTGCGGTCGGGGTTTGGCGAGGAGTATTATAAGAGCGATCTCCTTCAGGGTATCTGCCTGCTGGTATTCCTGATCATCTGGGCGTCGGACTCTTTTTTCTTCGGATTCACGACCTTCCTCTCCGAGTCAATCCCGTTTTACGTCAGACTTGGATACGCCTCCTTGGTCTGCGTCGTATCCTTCTGGTTTATGAAGGTCTCCCACAGGCAGGTGTTCGAGGAGGTATATGAGACACCTGTCATCATCGACACCGAGGTCTTCGCCCTGGTCAGACATCCCATGTATCTGGGGGTCCTGCTCTTCTACATGGCCCTGGTGATATCCACACTTTCTTTGGCGTCCCTTGCCCTCTGGGTGGGTGTCCTGCTCTTCTACGATAAGCTTGCTACCTACGAGGAGGAAGACCTGGTACGTGTCTTCGGAGGAGATTACCTGGAGTATCGCCATCGTGTCCCGAAGTGGCTTCCAAGGTTCAAGGCAGGTTAACAGCCCTTTCGACGGTTGAGGGGAACCCATATTAACCCATCTCCTCAGTTTCTCTGAGGAGGTTCATGCATGGTAACCGAGTGTAAGACTGTATACTTTGACGAGGGAGGTAGAGCCAACACGGACAGGACGCTTGTGCTCGCCAGGGAGAGAGCTGACGAGCTGGGTATCAGGAACGTGGTCGTGGCCTCCTACACAGGCTGGACGGGGGTCAAGGCGTCCGAGGTCTTCAAGGATTACAACCTAGTGGTTGTCGCCGGGATGGTGGGCTTTAGGGAGCCCAACCAGTTCAGGATGGACCCCGAGAACAGGAATAGGATGGAGAGGAACGGAGCCGAGATCGTCACCTCACTCCACGCATTCGGCACCCTGGGGAGGGCCATCAAGAACAAGTTCGGAGTCATCCAGTTCGACGAGATCATCGCCCACGTCCTCAGGCTCTTCAGCCAAGGCGTCAAGGTCGCTTGCGAGTGCGCCTGCATGGCTAGCGACGCCGGCCTCATCCCTTCCGGGGAGGAGGCGATCTCAATAGGGGGCTCGGGGGTGGGCGCCGACACGGCGATAGTCCTCACGACAGCCAACACCCACAGGTTCTTCGACACGAAGATACACGAGATAATCTGCAAGCCGAGATGAAGGGCGGAGGATGGTGCCGGTTTGAAGCTGAAGGTCGGCGACGATGCCCCTCTCTTCACCGCTAAGTCGGTCAACAAGGGCGTGGTCAGCCTGGAGGACTACAGGGACAGGAGGGTGCTGCTGGTCTTCGGTCGCTACTTCGGGTGCCCAGTCTGCAAGCTCGACTTCGACGGGCTCCTCGAGATGACCGGGGACGAGGCCCTGGACTTCGAGGTGATCTATGTGACCCAGTCGAGTCCGGAGTCGGCCAGGGAGTACATCGAGGAGCTTGACGTCGACTTCCCAGTGATCCCCGCGGAGAGGATAAACGGCAGGTACCCCCTCTACGACGACTACGGTGTCGGCAGGATAGGGCTCACCTCTATGCCGGGCCTCCTTAGGCGTGCCGGGGAGGCGAGGAAGGCTGGGAAGGTCCACGGTCCCTACGAGGGGATAGAGACCCAGTCGCCGGCCGATTTCGTCATCGACGAGGGTGGCAGGATCGTCTGGGCTCACATGGGCTTCCTCGAGCCTGATAGGGTCCTGCTCTTCCTCAGGAAGATGTAGAGACTTGCCCTTTCCCTCGAAAATTCCATATTAACTTCTCTATTTCGATGTCTACGTGTCATCATTGATGTTGGGAATGCTTTATATCGGCGGCTTCTGTAAGACCTGTTGAAAACATAGAGGGAGAGGTGAGGGATTGGAGGACGTCGAGTGGATGTCCACGCATGACTCAATGAGGCGGGTGCTGGCCAATATGGCCACGGGAGTCGGCATATCCCACATAATCGGAGGGTTGATAATCGTACTGTTCTCTCCTGCGAACCTCCACCTATATGGCATCCTAGTGGACGGCTCTCGCATCGATATAGGTGTGGGTATAATCTTGGTGGGTCTTGTCTTCACCTTGGCGGGCAGGCTCGCCCGCAGGCACTGATGCACACCGGTTAGCGAAGACATTGAGTACCGATGCAAAGATCTGATGAGTTGCATCGATGAGCAATTGGGGCTCAAGAGCTGACCCTTCTCATTAACTTCATCTGATATTGTACCCTTGGACTCCTATCTTTTATCGAGAACCGTCCTATTAATATGTGGACCGTGGATCAATGAGGTTTTCAATAGAATTCTACATCGCGTTCCTCGGCATCGTCGTTGTATGGATAGTCTGGCCCCTATTCATCGGGGCCGGGTGGGTTCCCACGCCGCGGAAGATTGTCAGGAGGATGCTACTGCTCGCGGAGGTCGGGCCGGACGACACACTTTATGAGCTGGGATCAGGCGATGGAAGGATCCTATTCATGGCGGCGAGGGAGTTTGGGTCCAAGGCCGTGGGCATCGAGGCCGACCCTCTGCGCGTGCTGTGGACCGTCGTCTTGATCAGGCTGCTTAGCCTAAAATGCCATGTGAATGTTCTCTGGGGCAACTTCTTTAAAAAGGACCTGAGAGCAGCATCGGTCGTTACTGTCTATCAGAGCAAGTCGATAAACAACAAGCTGAGGAACAAGTTCATCGAGGAGTTGAGGCCCGGGACTCGGGTGGTCTCCTATGCCTTCACCTTTGACGGTTGGGTCCCCGAGAGGGTCGACGAGGAATCCCAAATATACCTATATATAATCTAACCCGATTCTCGCACTCAGGCCCAACACTTGGGAGACAGCACCATCGGCATAATTTTATCCCCAAATTCGACCCCTCCCCCCTCTCACACACACGCATACATAAAAAACACACACTTAATGGCTTGATAGAAAAGGTCTTTGAGATTTATAGGGCTGGGTGTAGATGTATAGACTCTGCGCACGCCATATGAAGGTTAACCCGGTTTTTTCTTTATCAGGGCTATTGAACCTTCTGATGGGGCATGGAATATCTTGACCTTGTATCTGTCTCTGGGGATTTTTTCGACCATCCTGCGTACGCCTGAAAAGTAGACATTATGAACGAAGACTCCCGTCTCATCATGCATCAGGAAACTAGAGTTCTCCCAGTCGCTCTCCGCCACTGTAAGAGACTTGCCGCCGTCGATGAAGATCAGATCCATAAGGGGCAATGAACTTACAGCTTTAGGTAGAGTCTCCAAGGTGTTACCTTCGTATAGCCTATACTTGCATCCTGTCTTCTCCAGCTTCCGTCCTACTTCACTGGAGCTGTAATATGAGAAGAAGTCGAATCCGTAGTACTCCACCTCCTGCGGTGGAAAAATCTGGATAGCTGCTTCAACCATGCTTTTCGCATTCTCACCGTTATAGACCCCGATCTCCAAGATCTTCTTGCAGTTCATCTCGAGGATGTACTCGTTTAAATATGAATGTGAACCATACCAGGGCAAAATCTCGCTCCTTCCTTCACGTGGGTCTCGCTAGAACTATGAGCCAACTCCATCCTGCCGATATTAATGTTTTGCAGTGCGCGTTTTATCTCAACTCTTATCTTAAGAGCGCCCCTATCCTCCTCGGTGTATTATCTTGGTTGATCTACAGACGTTATTCGGCTATTTGACTCCCATCAGCCTCACCATAGGAGTCATCTACCACATAATGACCTTACGTACAAACCGAAGAAATCAGGAAATTGCCCTGAAAAATCAAGAACTAAGCCTTAAGGCTCAAGAACATGCTACTGAGACCAGACAGGCGCAGCTCTTTATGAATGTATACAATCAGAGCTTCACCAACCCACAATACATAAAATCATGGACTAAGGTCATGGAAACAGATTGGAAAAACTATGAAGAATTCAAGGCGATATACCATCTAGGCGAGTACAAAGACACCGAATTCATCCTTGCATATGACTTGGTGGGTGGATTCTTCGAAGGACTCGGCGTTCTTGTACGTGAAAATCTGATTGATATCCGTTTAGTTGCGTTACTCATATCCGGGCAGACCAAAGTCTATTGGGAGAAAACTCAACCCATCATCGACGAATTCAGGAGAGACTTTAATGCCCCGCGAGTCTGGAGTGAAACAGAGTATCTTTACAACGAGCTGATGAGGTATTTGGAGAACACCCAGAATTCGTGACCTAATACTCCTTTATCCCAAATTCTTTCCCTTTATCCTGAAATGCTGAGGGATTATAGGACTTCAAGCATCAGCCCTGGCTCTCATGTTAAATGAACCGTGCCTACAATATTGTATGAAAGGTGTTCATTTGTCTCCAAATGATTCGATCACCGTTGTTCAGCCCCGGATCAACATCGGGGATCCCCACATCTGCAGCGACTCTAAAAGCAGGCTCAGCATGCTGTTCTCGCTGTACGAGGCGCTGGTAGACCGAGATTCGGAAGGCGTCTTCAGCCCTTCTCTGGCTGAGAGCTGGGCCGTGGATGACGACGTCCTCAGCTGGGTCTTTCGGCTCCGAGATGGCGTGCAGTTTCACAACGGGGAGAGGTTGAGAGCCCGGGACGTGGTCGCCTCCCTCGACAGGGTGAGGGACCCTTCACTGGGAGGCGAACTCGGAACCGAGGGCGTCTATGCCAGCTATATAGGCGACGCCGTCATCGACGCCCTGGATGAGCGGACGGTCCGCATCGCCACATCCAAGCCCATGGCAGATCTACTGGATCTCGTCGTGGCCTTTCCTATCGCTCCGGAGAGTGCCCTCGACGAACTGCCGGAGAACCACGTGGGGACGGGTCCTTACAGGTTGGTGGAGTCAGATGGGTCCGAGGTGGTCCACGAGGTCTTCCGCGACTACTGGGGGGCGGCGCCTAGGGTGAAGCGGGTCAGATGGGTCCTCGGACGCAGCTCGGATGAGATGGCGAGGATGCTGGTCTCAGGCGAGGCTGACATCGCCCCCGGCCTGTCCAGAGATGAAGCGGAGTCGGTCAGGTCGTCAGGCAACGCGGGCTACGTCTCCAGGCACGGAAGCATGTGCATGATATTCATGTACAACTGCTCTAGTGGTCCATGCGTCGACAGGAGGGTCCGCCAGGCCCTCAACTACGCACTGGACAAGCGGGAGATCATAGAGCGGCTACTCCCGGACGCGGCCGAGCCCCTGAAGGGGGTGCTCACGCCCCTGCACGTTGGCTACGACCCGTCGGTGCCCGGGTATCCCTACGACCCGGAGAAGGCGATGCGGCTGATGGCTGAAGCCGACCACAAAGGCGGCCTGAGTCTTCTCGTGAACAAGCCGGGGGGCAACGCCTACAGGACGCAGGAGCTCATCGAAGTCGTGGGGGAGATGTACTCGAAGGTGGGCGTCACAGTGGAGGTTGACTCCTACGACGGCCTCGAGCCCGGGGGCTACTCGGACAAGGTGAGGTCGAAGGACATAGGCGACATGTGCTGGTTCGACTCCAGCCCTCTGAGCACCTTCCGAGTGATGCGTGAGAAGCTCCACTCGGGGCTCAGGGGCCCTTGGTGGGAGGGATACGAGAACCCCGGCGTCGACAGGCTGATAGAGGAGGCCGCCGCCACGGTCGACCTGCGAGACAGGAAGGGAATCTACGAGAGGATCTACAGGATGACGAGCCTAGACCCGCCGTGGGTATTCCTGTACAGGCCTATGTACTTCTGGGGCGTGGGCCCAAGCCTCAGGGGATGGGCGCCGGGGGTCGACGGGTTGATACTTCCAGCATGCATGTGAGGGCTTCACGCTGTACTTTAAGACGCTTATGTACGTATCCGTGAATGGAGTTATTTACTCGACGCTGTGAGAGATATCTCCAACTCTTTTCTTAATTAGAATCAGCATCTGAGTGGTTTCAAGAAAAAGGGAATATAATGGAGGTTATTGTAAAATTTATAATGCCTCTCTTAAAACATTCAGCTTTACATTGTTTATAAGACGACACCGGTGAGCAAAGTCTCTATGGAGTTCTTCATCATCCATGAATTTTCCATAAGCATCATAGTTCTCAAACTCCATCATATAGTACATTTTCCCAGTCCCATCAGTCCACTCCGAAGTTTTGACGTTGTGCTTCTCAATTCTTTCAAGGTAGTACTGCATATCGACTTCGCGCCACGCCTTTCGACCCTCATCGGATTTAGGATTCTCCCAAGTCATCAAAACTAGAACTTTCATTTCTTCTCCTCATTCTCCTTGGTAACTATATTTTCCCCTATTTTGTGGCTAAGGCTCCACTAGAACACTAATAGAACCTTGAGCCTCATCTGATCCTTTGAGTCTATAACGTTTTTGACAAGCTATAGTTTTCAATATCCAAAACACTTGTTCTCACTGTTCTGAAGGCCATACACCATTAACGATGTACAGAGGTTTCTCACCTCTCAACAATCTAATGACATTGTCGAACCCCTGGGCACCCATACGCACCATAGCTTCAGGAGTAACCGAGGAATGAGGGGTCATCACAACGTTTTCTAGACCCGTGAGAGAACGGTCGGGAGTAAAATCTGTCCCAAACCCAAATAGCTTTCCCTCCTCCAACGCTTCAAACACTGCAGATTCATCTACAACCTCTTTCCTCGCAGTATTCACGATGACGGCACTATCCTTCATTTTAGCGATCTCACCAGCTCCAATCATGCCACGAGTCTCCTCAGTTAGAGGAACATGTACACTCAATACATCCGATTCTTCTAATAGTTCATCAAAAGTACGATAATTGACACCTAAGGATGCTTCCTCAGATACGGACAATGGATTTCTCTTATGATATATTTTCTTAACTCCAAACAAAGTAGCCAGTTTTGCGACTTCCTGTCCTATTGAGCCGAGACCCAGTAGCCCCAGCGTCTTGCCCCTTAATTCATAACGCTTGGGATAGCCTTCTCCCTTCTTCCATGCGTTCTGAACCGTCTTGGTGTACATGTATATTGCTTGTTTGAGGGTCATCAGTATCAGCATTATTGTGTGTTCAGCTACTGAGGTCGCAGGCCATCCTGGATTGTACGCTACAGGTATTCTTAGTACCGTTGCGGCTTCAAGGTCTATGTTATCGTATCCGACACTGAAAAACTGGATCAACTTGACGTTTGATGTCGCTTCTAGTATCTTTTTATCGAGGTAGATTTTTCCAGGATATGCGATAATGATTGTGGCGTCTTTTACAGCTTCACAAGCTTCCTCTTCTGTAGGCTTCTTCACCTCGAATGTGGAGGGATCTATTCGGGAAGACAGATTTGAGATTACGTACTCTTTAGGAGGCCCGTTGACTAAAATAATCTTGAATTTACTCATTTGGAATCTTGATTGTCATTAGAATAATTGAATCTATAACGGTTTGGACCGTCCAGTTGAAATGTTCCACGTGAAACATCAGTAATGTCTTCATTCCCGCTATTATTCCCTCACCCCATACTCTTTTCTTCACTTCGGTTAATGCTAGTCTGATAAGTTATGGTTGATGCACAGACAATCTCCATTATCTTCGCAGGTGTGAGCATTGGGATTGCTGCTTCATACTATGCTATGAATCTACGAGAGATCAGACGAAGCAGACGCATCACTTTGACAACAACCGTACTGGAGCCTTTCATGACTGTAGAAGGAAACCAGCTAGTAATGGACTTACAAACAATGACTTGGAATGACCTTGACGATTATAAGAAAAAATATGACCATAGGGTAAACCCTGATAACTATGCAAAACGTGCTTCCATGTGGAACAGATGTCATACCATAGGATCGCTCTACCGTGAAGGATTATTGGATCTCAAAACCCTCTATGTGGGAAGCGGGGGAATCATCACCAGAATATGGTTTAAGTTTAGACCAATTATCGAAATGTATCGTGGCACCGACTATGATGAAAAAGCCTATGAAGATTGGGAGTATCTGGCTGAGAGACTGTTTGAATATACACAGTCTCGAGGCGAGGTGAGTAGGCGTGTGCAAGAGTTAAGGGAAAGCCCTGGAACCACAACATGAGGACATACGACCCATGCTCTTTTCTTAACTTCTATCTAATGAGAGACTGTGACATGAAAGGTTAGCATACAGACGATCTCAATAGTGTTTACTGGGATCAGCATCAGCTTAGCAGCGCGCGAGTGAATGTGTCTGGGAGAACCTGAATCATTAAAAGATCGTCAAGAGAATTGGGGAGAATCCATCTTTTCTCTGGTACCATTTGTGTCAGCCGGAGAAGATGGTGTGAAAGTGATAGAAAATCATCCCAGAAGAGCTGCGGCCCAATGACGCATGTACTCAGGAGAGTAAAAACTGTCCGTGAGAAGATGCTGGAGATAAAGGCTCAAATACTGTTCAGGTGAATATGTTAACAGTCAGGGTGTAATGGAAAACAGGAGTTGACTGTGTCCTCATAATATGAGCACATTGGCCGAGTTGGGATCTGATGCAGAAGAGAAGGACCAGGCTTGAGATGTACTTTGACGTGCTCATATCCATTAAGAAGGGTAACCACAAGATGTCCCATATTATGAATGAGTCGAACATTTCATGGCGGACGATGAAGGTCATATTGGACTCCCTTCAGACCCTGGGGATCATAGAGGAAGTTGAGGAACTAAGCTGGGAGAATAGACGAATAAGGACGCATTATGAGTTCACTAACAAGGGAGAGAGCATGATGAGATACCTCAGGGACCACACGGAGCTCCTGAGGGATGGCGAGTTAGGAGACTTCTACAGGTAGTGGGAGAAGTTACGTGGGATCCTGTGGATCCAGAGGCGTGTTACTGAGTGCGTATCAGAAGTGACACTCAGATCTTTACTTTCTGCGATACTTAAAAGATGGAGGGTGATATGTGGCGTGGGAGGGGCGCGCGGCGAGCTCGGACAGGGACGACAGGGTGGACGTCCTAGACCTGCTTATCAATCTTCTGAAGGAGCACGAGGCCAAGCTCGACGACCTCTCCCGAAGGCTCGAGGAGATCATGGAGCAGACCACCCCCCGCGCGGCGCCCTCGGAGCGACTGGTGACCGAAGTCTCCCTGAGAGCTCACATCATGAGCTGGACCGAATTCAGGCGGCTGAGCAGGGGAGCAATCCGAGTCGCCCTGAGCACCGAGGAAGGGCAGTTCAAGGTAATGTCCATCAAGGGTGGCATCTTGCACGACTACCAGGAGAAAGTTCCGTACTTAGATATCATCAAGCGAGTCGAAGAAGGGATGAGCAGGGTGAGCTTCGAGTTGGACGATGTCAGCCTGCTGGTCAACTCGCTGAGGGGCAGGCTCGACTGCGGCCTGGCGCTGCAGAGAAGGGAAACGGAGCTTGCACAGCTAGAAGACGCGACATTGACAAGGCTGGAGTACTGGGTTGACTCCGAGCACGCCAGGCGTTGGCTTGCCCAGGAGCTGGAGGTGGAAGACTCCCGGATAATCCTGGGGGAACTTCACCTCCGTTAGAGTAAATCGGCGGGTCTCTCACCCCACTGAATGAGCGTTTATAGGAAACGATCCCCTAGTCATCCCTCGATACATGATGAAGAAATCCTTGGGAGCGGGGACACTCGCCGTCCCCTCGCCGGTCTGGGTCGTGGGCACCTACGACAACGAGGGGAGGCCGAACATGATGACAGCGGCATGGGGAGGCATATGCTGCTCGCGACCCCCGTGCATCTATGTCAGCCTCAGGGAGGCGACGTACAGCCATGGGAACATCGTGAGCCGGAAGGCCTATACGGTGAGCATCCCCGGGGAGGGAAACTGGAGGGAGGCAGACTACGCCGGTATTGCCTCCGGCAGGGACACGGATAAGTTCGAGGACACGGGCCTGACGGCTACTAGGAGCGAGGCCGTGGACGCACCGTACGTCGGGGAGTACCCGCTCGTTCTGGAGTGCAGGCTGAAGGAGACAGTGAAACTGGGTCTCCATACAATGTTCGTGGGGGAGGTTGTCGACGTCAAGGCCGATCACGACGTACTCACGAACGACAAGCCTGACATCCAGAAGATCAAGCCCCTCCTCTTCGGCACGGGGGACAGGGGGTACCACGGAGTAGGGCCGCGAATCGCTGAAGCCTTCACAACGAGGAGTCCGCCCAAGCAAATTCGTTGAACCAGCTGCTGACACAAGTAGGCTTTGAAAGCCCGGGTCCGCATAATGTTAATCAGTTATCGTTCAGGAGTTTTATCAGACGTCGCAAGATAAGTTTGACCCTGCTCTATGCGAGGGCTGCGGCCAGCCCCTCTTCCTTGAAAAGGAGGAGTGCAGGGGCTTCATAGAGGACAGGATGAGGCAGGGCTACATCGTCTGCAGCTGCTGCGGGTCGAAGCAAGGAGCAAGGTAGCATCCCCTTTCGTCCCGACCCAGAGCCAGATCGTGATCTAAGACCTCTATCGCAGTCGCCATGCAAGAAACCCTTCTCAGTTTCCTGAGGAAGTATTGCTGGTAGAGCTAGCCTGAGTTGAAGTTGCATGAGTGGCGAGCTATGCTGATTTCAAGCGGTTCTCATAGCTGTCGCTGTTTATAAAATCCTAATCGCGTTGCGTGGGATCATTGTCGGCTCAGGTAGATCAGTACTGCTGAGGCGATGAGGGTCAGCAGGTCGGGGATGATGAGCAGTGGGCCGAACCCGATCCTCCTGAAGCCAACCAGAGTGTGTAGGAACGGGTTGGCGGAAATGGTGTACATCAGGAGGGCCACTGAGAAAAGGACCAGTCCGAGGCTGAACCTAGCGCCCGTGTTGCGGTAGATGTTTATCTGCATTATCACTATGGCCAGGAGCATTATCGATGTGATGGTCGCGATGACGGCCTTCACGGTGAAGTATAGGGGCAGGAGCTCGCGGAGCCTCTCCCAGTCTTCCGGGGGGAAGTCGAATGGGGGTCGTCTGGGTCCTTCTGGTTGGCCCAGGCAGGGATAAATCTGGGTCATGGTCACGCTCAAGACCAAGATCAACGCTAGGCTGACCTGATACCGGTTCCTCATCGCTCTCTCACTCCTTGTCACCCTTTTTCAACTTTTTTCCAATTTCATTCCAAATCTCTTCAAAAACTCCCCAGCTCATCTCGAGTTCCACAGACAGGAAGTACATCTTACCGTATCTCTCACCCATGGAGGTGATCAGCCCGTTCTTCTCCAGGACGTCGAGGTGGTGCCTCACGGTCCTGTAGTCGACTCCCAGGGAGTTCCCCAGCTGGTTGGCGTTCTTGGGCTCCTGCCTAAGCTCGAGAATTATCCTGCCCCTGTTGACGCCCCCGCGCGTACCCGCTATCAGCCATTGGAGCAGATGCCTGTAGGACCGATTGCGGGGTGCCATAATGGAAACCTGTAAATTTGGTACTAGTTACGCCGTCCTAATAATAGAATTACCGGTTACCAGATTTTGATCAGAATCTGTAGTGATCCTGAAAATCGTTTAAGAACTAAATTCTCGTGTTGGACTCCAGGAGGTGAAACAGAGTCTGAATAGAACAAGAAAGGCACTGCTTCTCTGTACAGTCGCTGTACTGGCTTTGACCGTCGGAGGCGTATTGACCGCTACAGCTGCAGACCAGGATGATGCAACATCAGACGAATCGAACGGCTTTTTCCTCCACGCCTTCAGGTGGATGCGTGGACTAGGCGGAAACATGTTTGGATCGCTGAGCGATGAACAGAGGAACGAGCTGTCATCGGAGATAAAGGCGCTGATATCATCGAAGTTCGAGGAGTGGGGCATTGAGCCTCCAGAGCCTCTTCTCTCGGAGGAGCAGCAGACCGAGCTACAGGAAGGCATCGAGCAGCTCAGGGAGAACGACGCCACACCGGAGGAGATCAGGGAGTACATCGCTGGTATGTTGGAGTCGTGGGGCCTGGAGCTACCGGAGCGCCCCATGAACCAGGGCCGGTTCCTAGGGAACGGCGCTGCGTTTCAGGGAAGGCATGGGAGTCGCAGAGGGTTCGGATACTGTGCGACGAGCTAGACCCCATCGAATGATGCTCCCACCCCCTTTTTTTAGACATATTGCTAGACATCGCTTACCTAGGAAGAATGCTCTGACCTGAGACCCCTTTGCTGAAAGCATTGTTGTACCATAAAGCCATATGCGTTCTTGTATTGGCCTTCATCCCTTTCATATGCTTCGAAGTATCGTTGTTCAACGCCCTGAAAGGATCATGATCCTGAAATAATTTTGGTAAAATTCTGAAATATCGATATATGTCTTCCACTAGGAGACTTTTTTGGGGTTAAACAATGTCCAATCTTGACAGCGAAGAAAGCGATAAACGAGGTAGGAAAATCCTCATCCTGAGTATCATCCTAAACCTGTTATTTGTACCCGTCTCTGGGTACGTTCTCATGCAGAACATACAGTTGAGGGATCAAATAGGGGGATCTCTCTTCCTCACTCAATGAGCTGACCGAATTGTCAAGGAGCTTGGAGTAGCAGTTTAACCTATCGGAGAACCAGGTCGAGTACTACAAGGAGCTTGCATTATACTACTCGAGCTCTGAGGCTGACGACGATACGGCGGCTCATGTCCTGGGGTTCAGCAGCATCCCTATCGTGGCTGTGCAGACTGTGCAGACGGGGTTTTATTACGAGTACCAGGGCGTGGTCATGGCTTAGACGTTGAGCTGATAGAGGGGAGCGGAAGGGTTCTGGTCGATACTATTCCGAAGGTGGGAATAGACATCCAGACCAGCGTGAGGACCGCTGTCCTTGTGGCTGAGGAGTTGACGGGTATATCCTTGAGCACGACTGATATCATCCTCACGGTGAGGTCGAGTGATGAGGTGGAAGTCGTCGATGGCCAGAGCGCAGGCGCGGCCATAACGGTGGCCCTAATATCGGCCATGACGAACCAGAGTGTCAACGAGGGTGTATATATGACGGGGACGATCAACGGCGATATGTCCGTGGGACCCGTCAGCGGCATTCAATATAAGGCCCTGGCCACCGCCGAGAGCGGATCGACCTGCTTCGTCGTCCCGGAGGGACAGAGCACGATCGTTGTCTACATTCCTAAGACTTACAAGACGTTCCATGGAAGGACGATAACACGTTACGAGAAGGAGCTTGTAGAGCTGGAGGATTATCTCGAAGAAAACGGGTACGCTGTAGATGTTTTAGAGGTTGCCAACATCGAGGAGGCCAATACACTTTTTTTCGGGTAAAGCCGTGATGTCTATCAACGATTTGACTCAGGTGTTGTCCAGCCTCTATCTAGTTACTCATGCAGTTGGGTTTTTGCATTTCGGGACATTTTGTACAGATTCTGTAATAATCCTGAAAAATCATTTAATAAAGCCCTCAGCTTGAAGGTCTAGAACATGAGGGAAAAAGGTTTGAAGGTAAAGCGATCACGGGCCCTAGTACCATCTGTTATAATCCTGTTGATTATTTTGTCGATGGTGTCTGTTTACCCAGCCTTTGCGCCGCCGGCTGGGACAGGGAACGTCCACGGGACGATTCTCGACGAGGAAGGCGATCCCTTCAAAGGGGTCAAGGTGATGGCCTACTCGAGCACTGGGAGCCTCGAGGCTACGAAGTACACGGACAAAGAGGGCTTCTTCAGGTTCGCCCTCGAGGAGGGGAAGTACACAATTCATTTCGAGTACGAGGGCTACGCAACTGAGAAGTACAGCATCGACGTCCCTGCGGGCTACTTCGTGTCATCCGCGTCCGATTCGGTGAAGATGGGCGAGATAGTCATGAGGCTTTCTCTTGGGCTCTCGGCGTCGGTTCTGAGCAGGGTCGTGACGCCTGGGGAGACCGTTGTGTTTCCCTTCACAGTCATCGTCCTTGGGGACGAGGCTGAGGACATCCGGTTCTCCGTTGTGAGCTCGGATGACTGGGAAACGAGAGTCCTCGACGCATCCGGGGAGATCGAGCTTGTAAGGCTGAGTGAAGGTAGCATCAGCCTGGACCTTGAGGTCGCCGTCCCGAAGACGGCGTTGACCGTCGAGATCATCTCTCTCACCGTTGTTGGCAGTAGCAATGTAACGTTGGAGTTTAGCGTCTTTCCGAGGACATTCATCACACAGGAGATAGAGCTGAGATCCACCTACCTATCGGTCTCAAAGGAGCTTGGGAGGTCTATCAGCCTCCCTTTGACAATCACTAATGAGGGGGATGTTGGCGAGATAGTCGAGCTTGTTGCCGTTGGCCCCAGCGATTGGTCTATAGACTTGGTCACTGGCTCCGACATGGCTGTTACAAGGCTCTACCTGATGTCTGGCCAGTCTGAGACGCTAACAATGGAGATCGTTCCCTCCGATGACGCTGAGATAGGAGACTACTCGCTGGACGTGAACGCGATAACGGAGGAGGGAGTCCTGCTGGACTCTTTAGAGCTGAAGGTGAGTCTCAGGGAGGCGACGAGCGACGTGGAGATAATAAGCACCTTCACCGACGTGACCGCCGAGGCTGGGCAGACCATCAGCTTCCCCATAGCGATATGGAACAAGGGAGACACCGACGCCCTGTTCCTGCTGACAGTGCCTTCGGCCCCAGAGAACTGGAAGACGGTGTTCACGTCAGAGCAGATTGAGATCTCAAGCGTGCTGGTTACGGCAGGGGAATCACTGACGATGAAGCTGGAGGTGACGCCCCCGAGTGCGGTGGAGACCGGTGTCTATCCGATCAACGTCTACATGGAGTCCGACGACGGCCTCATCACGAAGCAGATCGGTATAAGGGTGAACATAGTCGGCTCATATGAGGTCGACGTGGAGCTCTCGACTCTCTACTCGACGATTACGATAGGCGACTCCGTGGAGTTCTCAGTAGTGGTTAGGAACAGGGGCCAATCCTCGATTACTACCGTCTACCTGGAGACCGTGGTCCCAGGGGACTGGGAGATTACCGTGACTCCATCGCAGGTCTCGTCATTGTCGCCCAGGGATTCCGCGACCTTCATCCTCGTGGCCGAGACCCCTGCAGATACCGTCGCTGGTGACTACCTTATCACGGTTCAGGCGTTGAGCGACCAGGTCGAGTCTGACGAGGTCGACCTCCGGGTGACGGCGAAGGCGTCCACGTCCTGGGGCTTCATCGGGATTGGGTTGGCGGGTGTCGCCATAATCGGCCTAGTGATTGCGTTCACGAGATTCAAGAGGAGATAGTGAGATGAGCGGACACATAATCGAGACTATGATGCTGACCAAGAAGTACGGGGACTTCACGGCTGTTGACCAGCTCGAAATGACCGTGGATGAGGGAGAGATATTCGGCTTCCTCGGCCCCAATGGAGCTGGGAAGACAACCACCATTCTCATGCTGATGGGCCTCTCGGTGCCGTCCTCGGGGACGGCCAAGGTAGTAGGCTATGACATCGTTGAGGAATCCAGGGAGATCAGGAAGGTGGCGAGCGTCCTGCCAGAGTACAGCAGTCTGTACGGTGAGCTGACGGCCTACGAGAACCTGGACTACATCGGGAAGCTTAATGATATCCCCAAGGAGGAGAGGGAGGACAGGGTAGAGGAGATGCTCGAGATAGTGAGAATGTCCGAGTGGGCGGACTCAAAGCTGGAGTCTTTCTCTAGGGGGATGAAGCAGAGAGTTGGGATAGCGGCGGCCCTGATAAAAGAGCCGAAGGTGGCGTTCTTCGACGAGCCGACGCTGGGCCTGGATCCGATAGGGACCAAGGAGATAAGGGAGCTGATCATCCGCCTTAACAAAGAGCAGGACCTGACGGCCGTCCTGACCTCACACCTCCTCCCTGAGATACAGATGACCTGTAGCAGGGTCGGGATTATAAACAAGGGCAGGATGGTTGTCACCGAGACCCTTGAGAACCTCTCCAAGGAGATGACCGGCGCGGAGGATCGCAGTGTCGAGTTCAGGCTCTCCGATGTGCCCCAGGGCCTGATCGGCGAACTTGAGGCGATCTCGGGCGTCAAGTCCGTGACCCAGGAGAACGGAAGGCTATACGTGTACTCCGGCATTGACAGTGACTACGATGTCTCCAAGACGATTACGGACCACGGGGCCGTGATCCTCATGATGAGGCCGAGGGAGTACACCTTAGAGGAGATATTTATGAAGTACTATGAGGAGGGCTGAAGATGGCAGGAACGCTGACGGTAGCCCAGAAGGAGCTGAGGGACCAGTTCGGGAGCAAGCGGTTCCTGATCCTGTTCGGCCTAGTGCTCCTGCTGTCGACCCTTGCGGCTTACCAGGGAGTGGACTTCATCCGGGACAACACGGCGGCGGGCTTCGTCTACATCTTCTCAGGCACTCAGATGAGCTTCTCATTCATCCAGACGATGGTCTACTTCGGGCCTCTGCTGGGGCTTGCCCTGGGATTTGATGCGATAAACAAGGAACGAGCCAACGGCACGCTATCAATCCTGCTGGGGCAGCCGATCTTCAGGGACTCCGTGATCAACGGCAAGTTCCTGGCTGGAGCAACCGCCCTCGCGACCCTCGTCGTTGGCACGATAGTGATCATGTCAGGGGTAGCGATCCCGCTACTGGGCTTCGGGCCTACTTTTACGGAGGCGTCGAAGATCATCGTCCTCATGCTTTTGACGATAATCTACCTTGTCTTCTGGATGTGCCTGGGGATCCTCTACTCGGTGCTGACGAAGAGGACGTCGACCTCGATCATGGCGTCCATCGCCACGTGGCTGACCTTCTCGATAGTCATCACCATCTTAGCGTCGGTGGTCTCCGGATTCCTTGCGCCTCTTCCTGGAGGAGAGTTCCGTGTGCAGACCGAGGATGGGCGTTTCCAGATGACCCCGGAGTTCATGGAGGCAATGCAAAAGAGAAACGCAATAATGTCGAACATACGGAAGATCTCGCCGACTAACCTGTACCAAGACGCGGCGTCGGACATCTTGGGCGTGGCTGGGGGCTTCATGAGGGGCATGGGATTCCAACAGTTCCAGAGGACCCTGACGTTGGGAGAGGCGCTAGCGGCTAACTGGGCGAACATAGCCGCCATCGTCGTAGGACTCGTTATCTGCTTCGCGGGGTCCTACATCCTGTTCCTACGCTCCGAGATCAGGCCAGGAGAATAAAACCATCCATACTAACCACCAATAACTTTCGCCTCCAAATCAAACTAACTTAGTGGAGGAACACAGTGCAAAAAGGACAAATGATCCAATCGATCTCCTCAAAATCGGTACCTGGCCTAACTCAAAGGTGGTTCTTTTGATCGTTAGATAAATTTTAGCGATGGAATTAGAAGCCATTTATCCGTGCATGTGTATTTATATATTGTCTTGTCAATAAACATAATGAAGACAAAGAGTATTCATAATGAGTAAACTCTTCATAATTATAGGAAACTCCGGCGCGGGAAAGGACACAATAATAGAAGAAGTACAAAAGAGGTTTCCTCCTCAGTACAAAAAAGTAAAGATCCCAAAAAGGGTCATCACGAGGCAAGATTCTGACACCGAGAAATTCGAACCTGTGGACAAAGAGACATTCTTCAAAATGAGACAGTCTGGCGAGTTCATACTAGAGTGGGAATCTTATGAGCATTTTTATGGCATACGACATGAGGTACAGGACTGGCTCAACGCCGGTCATCCAGTGCTGATGAACGTCTCGAGAAAGGTTGTTCTTACGGCGAGAGAGAAGTTCCCTGAGGTGAAGGTAATCTTCATACGCGTACCCCTGGAGGTGACGGTGGACAGGATCATCGAGCGGGGTCGTGAACCCTACAAGGAGGTGCTAGACAGAGTTATCCGCGCCCAAGAGCACCAAGACTATGAAGGAGCAGACTTCATCGTGGATAATGTTGGTAAGTTCGAGGAGACTAGTGAAAAAGTCTTGAGCTACATACTAGATTCCCTGAGTAAAGAGTGCGAGCTAGGGCCTTGACCATGTTTCTAAATAGCGTGTATCAGGCTAGCGCTGAAATCACGTTAAACGTTAGGACCGCTCCAATTTCTTGACATCGATCTTGGTGCCTATATAGGCAGTGTCAGCATACCCAAGGAAGAGGCCTGTCTCCATCAAGCCCTGCACCGAATGGAGTCTTCCATTTAGCTCACGCGGGTTCTCGATGGGCCCAAAAAGAGCATCGATCAAGTTGTTTCCGTTATCGGTTATGACGGGCCCCAGTTTATGAGCTGCCTGTCTCACTGATGCTTTGGCTCCCATCTCGATTATCTTCTTGAGCACTGGCGTGATGGCGAAGGGGTGTACCTCCAAGTATACCTCCTGGTTCTTACCCAGCGTGTCCGTCAACTTAGATTCGTCAGCTATGAGGATGTATCTCCTACAGGTAGAAGCAACGATTTTCTCTCGGAGCATGGCGCCTCCGTGCCCCTTTATCGCATTCAAATGAGGGTCGATCTGGTCCGCTCCGTCGATCCCCAGATCCAGTTGAGGATGTTCGTCGAGTGTCGTTAGGGGTATCTTTGCCTTGACAGCTTCTTGGATAGAATGGTAGCTCGTAGGCACTCCCATGATATCCCATAGCTGCCCCTCTTCCAGCCTCTGTCCGATGATCTTAATTGCCTCAGCGGTTGTTGTGCCGCTACCAATACCCAGGACCATGCCACTCTTAATCTGGTCAACAGCCTTTGCTGCTGCTCTTTTCTTTGCCTCTTCTCTCCAGCTCATTTTACTTTCCTACACACGAGTTTTCATAATAATATGGCGGATATTAAATGCACTGCATGCGAATTTCTCCCAGCATCAGGGCGTGCGTAGTTAGACTTAACCTCGAGGTAGGTAGCGCGCACTAGCTGCGCCTATATGAAGGCGTATTTATTTTTTACCTCCGACGTCCATCCGTGAAAACCTTGCATGCGTCTATCCGCCCACACGAGGGCAATATGACTGCGCCGCCAGGCTCCTCCAATCGCGCGCACGACCACGACTGCTCCTAACGGGTCAGCGCTTACATGGAGAGATGTCTACGCCTGAGCGTGAAGGGGATTGTAGTACGGCCTACGGTTCTCCAGCACACTGTAGCACACGGTCACCAGCTTCCTAGCAGCAGCCCGAACCTCGTACTCCTCGACCGTGTAAGATGATAGTTCGATGGCGTGGTTGGGGCTGTACTCGGTAAACCGGTGTCTGAGGTAGATCCTTGCCCAGTCGTGGGGCTGCATCATCACATGCCAGGTCACGCCTATCTCCCACTTGCCTCACTGAACTCCTTAACGAACGATTACCCTTGCCCGGTCTAATCCCGCGAGGCCCGAAGGATATGGCTCGCTCCTGATCATGGACTGGGTCCTCCCCTTCTTGTCGGTGGCCCTGGCAGTTACCGTGTAGTCCCCGCCACCTAATGGCTCCCACAGCAGCTCCCAGAGCGTCCAGGCGTGGGGGGTTTGGGGCTTCCAGATGATCTCAGCCTTTTCCCAGTTTACGCCACCATCGACGCTGACATCCACGCGCTCGATCCCTACCTCACTGCCCCAAGAAGCGCCGACTATCGAATAGGGGCCCTCTGGAACGGTCTGCTCCCCGCTGGGTCGCAGTAATTTGGTGGTTAGGACGAGCCTCTTCGCCTTAGGCGGGTTCTCCAGGTCCTGGGGCGGTATGAATTTCTCCCCTGTTGCCTCTATCCCCGTCAGCCACTTCCTCCACTTGAAACCATAGAAGCCGGGCACGACCAGCCTCAGGGGGAACCCGTTGTCAATGGGGAGAGGTCTGCCGTTCATCTTGTAGGCTAGAAGGGTCTGAGGCTTAAAGCCCTCTTCTAGGGTAATGACATTGGAGAGTCCATCGGCAGCCTTGAACAGGATCTCTATGGATCCTGGCTCCACCCCGACATCGCTTAGGATGTTCCTGAGGGCGACGCCCGACCAGAGGGCGGTCCCGACCATTTTACCACCCGCCTCGTTGATGACACACTCCAGCGTCGCGAACTCATGGATTTCGGTGAAGCTTCCAATCAGATCCGTGTATGAAAACTTACTTGGCCTCTGGACTAGGCCTCCGACATCTAGAGACCACTCACTGATCTTGATCTCTGCTCCGTTATAGGGTGATAAAACGAAGAGGTCACCGATGTTTACAGGGTTCATCCGTCCACCATCCCTTAGAGTTAGCGGTTTCATCATCTTTAGTGCTGAACACTCGTCCATCATAGGCTTCCTTTCAACCCTCACCGGTACTTTTCATATTAAGTCTGCGTAATCGTAGTAGTAAGATATTTGGATCAACTATTGAAACATAGGATCGGTTTCAACTGTTATTATTCTAGACCGAATATGATTTTTACGAAGTGAGGGTAAGGACATGGTTTTGGGGTTAAAATTTCATCTTCCCTTCGTACTACGCTTGCGATGGAGGTAGTCTTGTAACTGTGTAATTTCCCATTTCCAACATTGTTTTTAAGAATTAAAGTAGTCTCGCTGTTGAGAAGATAATAATACTAAATCCGAAATGATAAATAGAAAACGTCGAAAGTTAATTCATGGAGCCAGAACTTCGTGGCATTGCAGAAAAAATCACTGACGAATATTTAACAGCAGATCAGGTTCGTTACTTTATCGAGGTTGTTCAGAAATTTAAACCAATAATTAAATCAGATAATGATGCTGTTTTTGGCTGGTTTATGGGGATGCTTGAGGCTAGATTTCTATCAATATTTTTTTCGAGTAAGAGGCGGGCTCCTAGAGAAGAGGAATTAGATGAACTTCATCAAATTTTAAGGAGTCGAAGTTATGAAATTATTGAAGTAATAAATAGGGAATTAATGAGGTAACCTATATTCATAAATTCCAAATTTCCTAGCAAAAAGGAACTTGTTGAACGCGCACGATCCATAGGTTTAATAGCAAGGCTCGTAGCTAACTCGTTGGTATACGAAGAGTATTGGTTTAACAATTTTCTTAGTATAACTAAATGAGAAGGAGTGAAAGATATGGGTTATAGAGGAAGGCGCGATTTCGACCGTGGCCCCAGGGAGATGCACAAGATCATATGCTCTGACTGTGGCAAGGAAGCAGAAGTACCATTCAAGCCTACAGAAGGTCGTCCGGTCTACTGCCGAGATTGTTATCAGAACCACAGAACATCAAGATTTTAATAGTCTGTAGAAAATCTTTGAGTGAAATCTCGCACGCTATTTCTAGCTCGCGAGAATTGAATAAAATTTTTCATTATTTTTTAAGGAGATAATATTGATGAGTCAAATTCCGTGCTTGTAAAAAGAATTCTTCAATTGTCATAGGAATAGGTATTCAAGTGTCTTTAAAGTGATCTCGCACTTGTGCCACCTACCAGTTATGATTCCGTTATTTTTCAAAGTTTTTCTAATGTTTTTGGGAAGGCTCATGATCGCATCGTGTTGATTTTTAGAGTTAAGGATCTTCAATAGGTCATGTTTGTTAAAATCGATCATGTTGCGGAATGATTTCTCTTGGAAGGTCATTCCTGTCATATTCAGAAATCTCTCCTTTCTCATGCTCGCTTCGGATGGCTTATTTGCTCGGATCAGTTCTTGAGTCCTCTGCGCCTTTTTGAGTTCGGGATCTTTATTGTAATTCATTATTTTTAGGTCGTTCAGTACAACCCATCGATTGACTCCGAGTTGAGTGGCTATCTCCGAGTGTTTGAGGTCTTGGCTTATCCCTTCAAGGATTATTGGACGACGCTCCTGTCGCTCACGTATCAAATTTGACATTATCAATTTTTCATCTCGCACGCGGAACTTGCCAATCTCGCGCGTGAGATTTGACAAAAATCCTACATATATAGTGAGAAAGGTGGCTAATAAACGGATATGTTTAGCTCTTATACCTCTTCCGTATCTAACGCGCGCATGATTTTAATTTGATATTAAATATTCTTGAGCACGATCTGTTATCTCGTTATCTTGCCACCTTTTAGTGATGATTCCGTTTTTTTTCAAAGTATTTCGGATGCTTGAAGAGAGTTTGATAATCGCAGCGTGCTGATCTTCAGATTTCAGGATTTTCAGCAGCTCATGTTTGTTGAAATCGATCATGTTGCGAAATGACTGCTCTTGTAGGGTTATCCCCGTCATGCCTAGAAATCTCTCGTTTTGTTTAAAATGTCTCTTCTCCATTGAAAAGAGTAAAACCTTCTTATCGCGGACCTGTACTTGGGCCTTCTCTGCCTTTTCGAGCCCGAGATCACCGTTTCGTCGCATGAACTTTATGTCGCTCTTTATGAGCCATCGATTGGCTCCTAACTGAGCCGAGATCTCAGAATCTTTAAGGTCCTGGCTTATTCCATCAAGGATAATTAGACGACGCTTTCTTCGCGCACTAGTATTTTCTAACATTGTTCTCTCATCTCCAAAAATCTAAAGCAACCACCTTAGCGCTCTCGCGACTTTACTGTGTCCAAGGAATGCTCCAATGTGCGTGACCGCCCTCGAAGATCCAAAGACCGCCCATTCGCTTAACCTTTTCATTGAATCGACGCCAATCAT
>Ga0209427_10002248_pt1 | contig 22697 bp, 20 predicted proteins | sample DeeMarSWOR136_30_FD_187465 | JGI IMG/M metagenome (GOLD analysis project Ga0209427, IMG submission 187465) | Marine sediment microbial communities from White Oak River estuary, North Carolina - WOR-1-36_30 (SPAdes) (version 2) | ecosystem: Environmental > Aquatic > Marine > Intertidal zone >...
TGAGGAGAAAAAGAAGCTGTCAAAGTGGATAACGCTGAAAGCTGCTAGAGTGTTGAAGCTGAAACGGAAACAATGATATCTTTGGATACAAGATTCCACTGATCATACAGACAACATCTCCTCCAACTTCTGCAGAACCTTCTACAACATCCTTTTCTGCAACACCTTCTGCGACTCCAACTGTAGCACCTACACCTACTATGTCCCGATCTCTTGCAGATAATCCAATATTAATAGCAATAATGATCTGTGCTGCATTTATTACAATATATGAATTCTTGAAGAGGAAATTTGAGTGATATTACTATTTTCCATTGTATTAGTACCACAATGTTACTGTATTATTTTTGGTTCAACATCACGGAAAGTTCACATTTGCCCAGAACATGATAGAAATTGGCAGCGACCAGGAGGTGATCGGCAAATTGGAGTATGATATTAAAGATAAGGTGTGGAAATGGATTATATTCTTTGGAAAGCCGCAAAAGCCAGAAGACAAAAAAAGGGCATAATTCTCCGGCAGCTGCAGAGTCTGGACGCGATAGATATCCTGATAGTATATCTGGAGACACTAAGTTAACTTTTTTTCTCTTTTTTCATTTTATTTTTCATTTTATTTTTCATTTTTTGCCTTTTCATGGATTGTCTGTAATTTGATTCCTTACTCTTTAAGCACTAGATGTTAAGAAAGTGCAAAAGGATTTCATTTCAACCCTTTCAGAAACGTCTCAATAATCTTGTTGAACTCGTCAGGTTTTTCAAGCATGAGCATGTGGCCGCACTCTCTGATGACCTGTAAAGTGGAAGATTCAATTTTTGCTGCCAGATATTCAGAGTATTTTACCGGTGCCAGCATATCGTCAGAACCACACACCACCAGCGTGGGAATATCCAGTGTTTCAATCTCTTCCATCACGTTGAAGCTGTCGCAAGCCAGAAAATCCTTATACATTACTTCCGGCGAAATTTTGAGCATCTCCTCCTTTGATTTTCTCATGATCTGCTCTGTCTTGTGGTGTACAGCATATTCTAAAATAAAATCTATAGTCTCTTCAAAATTTGTGGTGATTTGCTCCAAAACGGCTGGTAAAACCCGAAGCTTTGCTCCTGTTCCAGCTAAAACACACGCTTTCAGGGGGTACTTCAAAGCGTACGTCATGGTGACGGCTCCTCCCATAGAGTGGCCTACAAGGACAACATCGTCAAGGCTTTGAATGTCTTTTCGAATATCTTCAACATATTCAGAAATAGTATCTTTCCCTTTACCTGCTCGTTCACCGTGTCCTGGAAGATCTAATGTCATCACTTTATACTCCTTGAAATACCTTTTCTGGTAATGCCAGACTTTGCTGCTGCTTCCTGCACCATGGATAAATACCAAATTCATTTCAATCCTCCTGGTTGTCAATTTCTGTAACTTTAGGGACCTGTCTGGTATGCGATGTTATAGATTTTTCCACGTCATAATCTGTGTGGTTCATTTTTCTCTGCTTCTATTCTAATCCTTATAAATATAGCACCTGAGGAGTTCCAAATCTGTGGGTGTTGTTTGTTACACGTGTAACACTGTGAAATAATGTCTTTAATTTATGTGTGCTAGAAAAATCGAATGAATACAACTTATTTTTTGCCCGGAATTGGATTCTGTCTTTAGGGAATTGCGAAAGCTGATGAAATGGTGGCCCTATTTGCCAGTGACAATGACAAGGCTTATATACGAGAGCATAGAACATCCTACTATATCAAATAGTAGCTACTGGTTGATGATATGTAATCAGTCAAAAAGGAGGTACAAAATGAAAAGGAAACCTTCGTTGAAGACCAGAAAACAAAATATACAGATCAAAATAACTGGAATTGAACCACAGGTGAGCCTATGAAAAAGAAATTGCTTTTGACTGTGGTTATTGTGCTGCTGGTGACACTGGTGAAACTATGCCAGTACAAGCCCTGACAAATCATACGTATCATGAGTCTGTCAGAGCATGGCAGGAGAGCACCCTTTTTCCAATCACCAATACATCTTTGCTTCGGTTTTCCATAGCGGCAAACAGAGTAAAAGGCTTCAAACCAGACAGTTCCGAATCTGTAATCGATTATGCCTTTGATACTCTGGAACAAGTGAGCGGGGAGGAAATGGGCAGAGGTACCACATTCTGGAGTATAGTGTTTGACACAGAGAATTCCCTGGTCTATTTTCGCACGAAAAAAAATCCACAAATTCGGTACATCAATGTAACTATGCTTGACTTTTCGTGTAAAACCCCTGCAAAGATGCTGAATATCAATGAGGATTTGTCAGGAGATATCACCAATGAGCTTGGAGCGTACTCCTACACTGCCAATCGTGTTCACATGACTCGTTTTCTTGAAGAATGGGGAATCAATATTTCTCCAGGTAGCATAAGAGCGATTTGTCGGCATTTCGATGAATTTTTCTGTGTAAAACGTAATGAATACGCTGAACAAGATTCTGAGAGGTCAGAACCTTCTCCATCTGCAGAAGATACATCTGATGACACAACTATGAACCTGGAATTAGCCTTTCTTCTCGTTATTCTGGCCACTAGTTGTGTTGGTTACTTTATATACAGAACCAGGAACCTGGGACACTAAGTATGGTTAGGCAAATCTATAAAGTGCGAAGTGAAAGAGAGCGAGTCGTTGAGTTCTTTGGTTATGTAATGACTGATTTCATGGTCAGAAATTGTGAGGGCAGTCCTTTTTGAGCATAATGAGAGGTCTATCAGAACTCTTAACCAAATGTGTGGTGTTACACATGTAACAGAACTCTCATGACTGAGCAGTTGTAGACCTGAAAACCTTTAAAAGATTTGGATTGCAGAAAAGGTGAGGTGATACCAAGAATGAATAAAAGCATTGAGAAAGAAAGTAACCCACGCGTGTGTACCCACTACATTTTGGGTACTACACCACTGTGGAATAGATACGAAATTGATGTAATAACCTATGAAGTTGTAAGGAGGAAATTGTCATGAACACTATTACACTACCTGTAAAAAGACCCTTTAACTGGAAGGTTTTCTTATTTGTCCTGGTGCTTGTCATCCTGGCATCATTTGCAGTCATCCCCTACTCGTTCACAGTGACCTCTATACCACTGGACTCAGATGTAATGCTGCTTGTCATAGCCTCAACATTCGTGAATGCCCTCATCTATGGGGGATTGGCAGCTGCTGGCTTATACCTCGCGGGACGAATTGGGCTCGGACTCCCCTTTGTCGAGGGCTGGCTGAAGAAAGAGCCCATTCGAGGCAAGTTTCGAGGAGTCGTTGTCACTGCAGTTATCGTTGGTATCGTCGTGGGAATTGCTATCATCGTACTTGATATAGTGGTCTTTGGACCACCTATGCAAGCAGAATTCCAGAGCCTCAATGTCACCATTCCTGAAACCATCCAACCGCCAGCATGGCAGGGATTTTTAGCCTCGTTTTACGGCGGAATTGTGGAAGAAGTGCTGCTGCGCCTGTTCTTCATGACGTTGTTGGCATGGCTGGGAGGACTGGTATTCCACGACAGCGAGGGGAGACCCGCAGTTTTTGTGATCTGGAGTGCCAACATTCTGGCAGCAGTCATATTTGGGTTAGGTCACTTGCCAACAGCAATAGCAATTGGCATACCGCTTACTGCACTCTTCGTCACGCGCACGGTCGTGTTAAACGGTATAGGAGGAGTTGCCTTTGGCTGGCTGTACTGGAAGCAGGGATTGGAAAGTGCTATGATGGCCCACTTTACTGTGGATATTGTGCTGCACGTCTTGTTTGTGCTGATACTCTCACTGTTATAATGGAGATCGGTTACTGCCTGAGAACCTCAATATTTCCCTTTTTTTCTTTCAACAGCACAATCACAAAAACACTGAATCTCTTGATTACTTCATTGCCTATAAACCATCCCGTAACTTTTTATAGCTATATAACAATGGAGATCATGGAATTTCTTGATGAGAACAGGTTAAATCAGAGAATAAGTGAATGGGGTGCGGATATTTTTGGATTTGCTGACTTAGGAGAGGTTCAGACAACAGAATTTTCACACTTGCCAGCTGCAATTTCTATTGGAGTACATCTCTCTGATCAAATCATACGAGGGATCAAAAACGGCCCAACAATATTGTATGCTTACAATGTCTCTACTGCGAATTCGCTCCTGAATGAAATTGCTCTCAAAACTTCAAACTACGTACAGAATTCTGGGTTTGATGCAGTACCTATACCTGCGGCCCAGAGCAGCAGAAAATCAACAATTCAATTTCAACACAAAACAGCTGCCACTTGTGCAGGACTTGGTTGGATAGGAAAGAGTTCCCTGTTAGTAAATCCTCAATATGGGCCACGACTCAGACTTGTTACTGTTTTGACAGATGCTCCCATTACAACCTTTGGAGAACCTGTCAGAGAAAGTAGATGTGGAACCTGTAAGAGTTGCTTAGGAGTGTGTCCAGTTGGAGCGATAAAAGATACGAATTGGAAAGTGGGCATGGATGTACATGAATACTTTGATCTTGAAAGATGCCAGGAATACATCGACAAGGAAGGATTGCTGCTGGATAAGCCAGTATGTGGTATTTGCATCAGTGCATGCTCTATAGGGTTGCAAAAGTAGTCAGCTGCAAAAATGATTCAGAAGAAACATTCTTTGATGTATTTCATAACAAGATTATGAGTGTATTAATCAGATGAACTGTCTCTTTTCTTCTATATATCAAGAAGCGTTAATCAGCCGATTTTCTCTTTATTCTTTACTGCATGTAAGAAAAACGTAAATCCTTTCCCCTTTCCTTTGATTTCGTCAAATCCAGTTCTCTTCAGTAAAGTGACCACTTCATCAAGGGTGAACTTGAACATTTCTAGGTGATCTTCACAGGATTCTCCTATCATGCTCACAAAGAACCTAAACAAAAGCCTCCACCTGAAGAACCAATCTCGGTTAAAATCCCTCAGTACGAGACTACCACCAGGTTTTAAAACCCTGAATATCTCAGTTAATCCCTTTTGTGGATCTTCCCACTCATGAAAAGAGAATTGATTGACCACCACATCAACTGAATCTGATTTCAGTGGTATCTCCTCAGCCCTTCCTCTTTTTGGTTCAAAATGTGACATCTTTGCTTTGTCAGCATTCTTTTTGGCTATTTCAAGCATACTTCTGGAGGGATCAATTCCGATGATCTTTGCTTTCGGTAGCAGCTTACAAAGTTCAATAGAGAGAATACCTGGTCCAGTACCTAAATCAACCACTACGGATCTGTTATCTAATGGGGGTAGATTTCTTACAATTTTTCTTGCAAAGGGGGCATAAATCAGTCTTGAAGCCATTTTAGTTAACTTAGCATGTCTTTCGGCTTTTTCTTTATCCCACAATTCTTCTTGTACAGTTTTATTTGTGCTGTCACTTGAATCATTTTGTTCCATTCTATAACCTCTTTTAGACTCCCTTCTCTCTCTACTTTCTTAGCTAATAAAGCTTTTTCTGTTTTCCAGATTTTGGCTCTGTATTCTAAAGAATCTCGCCTATCCTTTTTGGCAAGCTCTAGTATCCAGGCGTTGGGAGGTTCCTTGAGTTTCAGTAGTATGCTTTAAATCGTTTCTTGAGAATCTCATATCCTTCTTCAAACGTACATGGATAACCTTGCAGTGCATCTTTCATAATATAAAGCGGAATTCTCTTAAAATACAAGTGCGACCGATAGAGCATCTGTTCGTCTTTTTTACCTCCATACAGCTCAAAGACACGATTTGTGAATTTTGGGCCGTATTCTAGTAACCCAGTAAAATCAATTGCTCCATCACCAAATGAGCGATCACTGAAGTCGATGATGTTAATCTGTTTCTTTTCGGCGTCCCACAAGATGTGCTCGCTTGCCAAATCGTTATGAACGAGCACTTTCGGATAGTTGTGGTCGAGAGCGGCTTTTAGCTCTTCAAAGTATTCTTCAATGAGTTGAACGTATTTCTTACAGAGTCGAGGAAAAAGAAGCTTTTCTGTATCTTGAACAAGTTCTTTGTAGAGTTTTTCTTTGTCTTCGGTTCTGACGTGATATGTTTTGATAATGTACTTTGGTGTTGTGTGGAGAGTGGTAATAAACTCAGCAAGTTGTTGAGCAGCACTTTCTTTATCAGATGCAGACAGCCGTTGAAACCGAGAAGCTGTGAGCTCTTGACCCATAACCATATTGTATCCAGCAATTGATTTATCTTTGGATACATAGGTGTACTCTGGAATACCAACTTTAACTTTCTTTTTCAGATAATGGAGCAGTTGTATTTCATTTACGAGTTCATTCCTGTAACGCACATCTTTGGGCGCGCGAAAAACGATCTTTTCATCAAGAATGATGATAACATGATCCCAACCGCAGGTTATATGACGATAGGCTTTCCATTCAATTTCTGGAAACTCCTCTTTGATTTTCTGCAAAAGGAATCCCGCTTTCATAAAACTACTAGAATTTTTATATATAAAATCCTTGTTTCTCGAATTTCTTATTGCTCTCATGTCCCCAACGCGTACATCATGTTGTTCACACCTCAAGCAACGATTACTGACTCTTCCACTATCTCTGGGAGCAAGACAGGTATATATGATGGGAAGCCACCGCAACAATATCCCACTCCACCATATCTCAGAATGAGGCTGGCTGGTGTCTATCCTAAAAACAAGGCACAGGTGAGGATCAAAGTGAGGTACATACCTTTGTGTTACACGTGTAACAAACAGGGCGATCCATTAATGATCACTTGTGAGAATTTATATGCCTGAATCTCATAGTATTAGACAGAAATCTTTATAAGGCCTACTACACATAAATAGTAGCTACTATACATGGTAGCAAATTCAATTGATAGAAGGACGTGATAGAGTGAACAAAAGAAAAGTAAGTAGCAAAGGAACCAAAAAAAGAGGAACAAGAATTCTCAAAAGGAAAGACTCTTTAAAGACATTTGTGTGTTTTGGTTTGATTCTCTTTCTGGTTTCAGGTTGTACCAGCCAAAGTTCTAGTCCTACAGAGAGTGTATCGGAAGAACTTGTGGCTGAACAGACACCACCTGCTGAACAGACACTCTTTGAGAGTGATGTGTATCCTATACTTGCCGATAATTTGACCATTACCGTTATCTTCGACAATAATCCATATAACTCCGAATTAACTGCGAGTTGGGGATTTTCCTGTCTCATCGAAGGATGTGAGAAGACCATTCTCTTTGATACCGGTGGCGATGGATCCATTTTATCGAAAAACATGGAAAAATTGGGTATTAACCCTGAAGAAATAGATGTAATAGTCCTTTCACACATCCATGGAGATCATACAGACGGACTCCCTGCAGTTCTAAGAAAAAACAGTGATGTAACCGTTTATGTATTACAATCCTTCCCGTACTCATTCAAAGAGAATGTAAGAGGATATGGGGCAGACGTGGTATCAGTTTCTGAACCAGCAAAAATCTGTGAAAACGTGTATTCGACAGGTGAATTGAGTCTGGGGATAGAAGAGCAGGCTTTAATCATTAGAACAGACAGAGGATTGATCGTCATTACAGGATGCGCTCATCCCGGCATTGTGAGAATGGTGAAAAAGGCAAAAGACCTCCTAAAGGAGGATATTCTCTTTGTCATGGGCGGATTCCACCTCCATGATACCAGCAGGTCCACGATAGAGGAAATTGTCTCCGACTTTAGAGAGATGGGAGTTTTGTATGCTAGTCCTTGTCACTGTTCAGGGTACACGGCGCGAGAGTTATTTAAACAGGAATACGGTCAGAATTACATAGAAATTGGTGTAGGAACGGTAATACATGTGAAGGATTTAGTATAAAATTCCTTGAGGCTATACAGCAGAAGAACTCTTGCATATACTGCCTAAATGCAACTTGTTACACGTGTAACATTTTTGTCATTTTTTATCCATTTTGAGATGTTGATATCAAGAGAAATTAGGGTTGATCACCACAATTTTCGACAATTTCACTGTGTGGCTGTATGGTAGTCGTGTATAAGCTGAATTCTCCCCTATACCGCAATCAATGAGCATTTTCTACATCAATGAAAGATTACTCTTTTGCTCTTTCATAGTGTGACAACAAGCTCGTACAGATACCTTTTACTGTTCTCCCTTGATTTCTTTTTGCAGGCGTTCAAAAAACTGAGTCATGAATTTTAATCGTTCTTCTGCCATTTTTCGAGCTTTTTTTGTGTAAAGCATATCTGGAATGTGTTTAAATTTTGTTTCAAATTCAATGTTTGGAGCATGCTTGGATATGTCTTTAATTCTCCCATGGAAGGTCTTTGTAACCAGATTTTCTTTCACGTACTCATCGAGTGGGGTATCCACGTACAGGGTTTCATTGTATCGTCCTGCCACCATGAAGCACCGTGCAACGCCCACAGCACCCAAGACATCTAGTTTATCAGCATCGAAAAGGATTTTGGCTTCTTTCGTTTGGGGGTTTACTGTGCTCCTGAACCTGTGGGTGCGTATGCAGTGGTTGATTAATTCCCTCTTTTCAGGTGGGTAGTGAAGATCTTCTAAGATTTTGTCAGCCATTTGTACACCCAAAAGGGCGTGGTCAATCTCTCCAGTAGTATCAGTGTCCTCTTTTACTCTAGCAATATCGTGAAGTAAGGCAGCCGCTTTCAAGCAGTCTGTATCAATGTCAGGTTCACCTTCTGCTAAATGTAAGCACAAATGGTACACTCTCAAGACGTGATCCATATCGTGGGCAGAACAGGATAATTCTTTTTCAACAATCTCTTTTATGGGCTGATATTTCTCTTCCATGCAGTGACTTTCTCCACTTCGTATAAATACCTTAGAGGTTAGAAGTGGAACTGGCAATTACATTTACGTGATTCTGTATTCCTGACAGATAGGGTTGTCAAGGGTTCGGGGTATAGAATCTCTCTAAGTTATAAATTGTCTTTTTGTTGACGGAATGCAAATGATAAAGATAAATTCACCCAATGTTACACGTGTAACAAGCGACACAGATTTGACAACCCTGATAGACAGATAAATAAAGATACTGCACACAAAGGTGGTGATGATAAAAATAAGGTGCGCTCACTGCAACAGAATAATCTTTAGATACGTCAAGATTGGAAAGGGCAGATTGTGGCACTGCTGGAAAAAAAGAATCGTAAAAGACTATAGCATTCATGATAAAAAGGAAGTCAAATGTGAATGTGGGAACATCATTGGCGTTGACGAGGGGAAATGGATCAAAATGAAACAGAACGCTTTTACTTATACGGGGGCTCGGCTGAAATAGCTGACGTATTTTTGTGTTGTCAGTTATGATCGGCTGCAACGCCATCAAAGAGGTTACAGATCTTGGTCAATTTCAAATGTGGCAACTACAGGAAGATGGTCGAGGACTTCTGTCAGGGGGTGCGGCGGTAAGACAAAACAATCTGTGGGAGTCAATATGGTTCGGGGATCATTGTAGAATATGTGATCTATGCAGATTTTGTGACCTGCATGTGTCCACACTGAACTGTAGGATCTGTTGTACCAACGTGGGGTGAGCCGCACAAATGTCTGTTCCAATGCATTAATCTCTGGAGAGTCTGGTTGTGCATTGAAATCTCCTGCAAGGATTATTGGACGATGATTTGTGCCTTTTTCACATTCTGCCTTTCTGAGGTTGTCAACGATTTTGAGAATTTCGTGCACCTGTGCCAGCCTGACATCAGATGCTTTCACTGACTGTGGAGTTCTGTTATTGTGCCTGTCCTCACCCTTGAGGGTAGCAAGATGGGTAGCTATAAAGTAGAGTGATATTCCCCCAACTGACAATGGCACCACCATGAGGCTGCGAGGCTCTGTATTCCTGTCTCCAGTACTGAATAGAGCAGCTCTGCTGATCTGCGTAGATAGTGGTGCACATTTGTTGTATCCTGGATAGCTCTCTGGAGGAAAATCCCAAGGCCACTGCGCAGTGTCTTTGTTGGTAATAATAGCGTTACCCTGTTTGACTCGTAAAAATCCTTTATACATTGGTCTTTTCCATTTTTTATGGTGTGCGTGATGGTCACTATCCAAATATGGAGAAAAATAGCTGCGATAGGAATTTCCAAGGATTTTGGAGAGCTCCTCACTCTTTTCAAGACACAAGTTTTTTTCATGCCATACCTGGTGTGATTCTTGTACAGCAGTAATATCAGGCTTCACTGATGGGGGCATTCGCTGTACAATGGTGGAAGCAAACTCTTTCAGGTTCAACTGTTGGTTCCGTACCTGTTTTGCGCCTCCCACATTAATGGTCATGACCATAAATTCAATAGGGTTCATGGTGTACCTCCACTGGTGAATGATGCACCTGATCATATAATGGTTTTGGTGTGAGGTACAAGTGTGATATTTGTTCATTGGTTGGTGGCTATCCCACGTGTTACACGTGTAACAAGTCTGTTAGTATACCTCTAGAGGCGTTACAGATGAAGTAGATTAACGTCTCAGCCTCTGCCAAAAGTCAAAAATATGCCACATATCATAAATATCAATGATGACACGCTCAGCAAGTTTTATTATGATCCCGATGAGAGCAATAACAATAATAGCTCTTACATATATGTTCAGCGGCATTGATGCGATAATGAAAATTGCTATGATCGCAGCAATAATCACAACAATCCCAATTTTTGTAAAGGTATCCAATTTCTTCTGTTTTTCACCTTCTTTTTTGCCTTCATTTTCATTGTGCATTGTCGCACCTCCTGGGGGTTACACATTCTTTCACTCATTTTCATAGTAACGACCTTTTCTTTATGATCTCTTTGTGTGTGGAATAGCTGGTTAGTATATAAACCTTAATGCTCTAGTTCTGCATACAGTATCTGGTTCTCCTTAGGGGGTTAAAGGTGAATATCTCTCAGGCAATACGTGATTACCACTGGATCAATATTTCCTGCTCTGAAGGTGATTTAAAGCATTTTCACTCTCTTGTGTCAGCTCTCTTGAATATGTGCATTGCCACGTACACAAAACCAGGACGCAGCAAAAAAGAAGTACCTCAAGTTGTTGAACCACAAAAGATTCGTGGTAGAATGGATGGCACCTGAATATGAAGAATGTCATATTCTCTTTTACATGTGGTGCATCTTACGTGGTTCTCTCACTTTTGTTACACGTGTAACAATTTATCTCCTTTTTTTGGTTTTTGTGTGGAACTATTGATATTGAAGGACATGAAAATTTCTGATGTGGTTGGTTAATAGTTATGGGAAGGAAGCAAAAAAGAGATGTGTCCCCTTGGTGGTTACGTAGAGAGGGTGCTTGATAATGATTATTTGACTTCTTTTATGATGTTACTTTAAAAAAGGTGGAAGGCACCTGTTAAAAAAATAGATATGAAATATTGAAGAATCAAAGAGCATTTAATGGGTTAATATCCTTTTTTATTTACTTTTTAAGCTCAGTCTCTGAAGCGAGGGTCATTTGCCTCTTAACGAAAAAATATATAAAGGGGCAGTCTACTCTACACCATGAACGACGTTGACTATGAACCCTGTACAAGGAATTATAAAATAGTTCCGAAGAGGGGTTTCTATGCACTGAAAAGGAGAATGAGTACTAAATCAGTGAATATGATTTCCTATGGTATAGCTTTTGTGCTTGTGATTTCTCTCTTGACTCCCTTCTTAGTGAAGGCAAATCCTGGTCTCACTGTGCAAGTTCCGCAATCTCCTTTGGCTCCAAATCAGCCTGTATACATAGAGTACTTTACAAATATGGGAGAAGATGGGACGATCCAGATGGATATTACAAAACCACCGTTGTTAGCTATCTTTTGGCAGAGTGGGCCTATGCCCATTACTGGAGGCCTTCTAAACAGTATAACTGCCCCAGGGTTTAGTGATCCAGGTACTTATGTGGTAAGTGCATCAGTGACGCTTGCAGGGGGAGGAGGTACAATACATGGCAGTACCACTTTTGAAGTCTTAGCAGGAGGGCAGCCAGGGCAGCCGCCAGGAGGACCAGGGTTTGATTTCCACATGGAAGTAATGCCGCCAGTGACAGAAGTAGAAAGAGGTGAACCAGCACACTACGAGATTATTGTTCATTACAGTGACCCGTCGTACAGTGGGATACCGATTAACATCCATGTGACAGGGTTAGGCCCGGGTATGCAGTGGCACACCACGCCAATGGGTCAGCTTACCATTACCACGTCGCATGAGACACCTCCAGGAGACTATATGTTTGAGATAGTGGGGGAGGCTCAAGGCGTTGTACACCAGGTTGTTGCTACTCTTATTGTGAGAGAACGCCCAGAGGAGCATCCACCAGAGCCACCACCTGAAGAACCGCCACCTGAAGAGCATCCAGAGGAGCACCCTGAAGAGCATCCACCAGAGCATGAAGAATATCCTCCATATGAGCCCGAACCTGAAAGATGGGAAGGACAGTACCCTGAAGAATCTGGGTTAACAGCACTCTTTTCAAACCCACTGTACCTGATAATAGCGGCATTGGTGGTGATCATCATTCTGCTCATTATCGCCTTAATGAGAAGAACCTCTTAAGCCACCATACTGACCAGTGTGTGAAATGTGGAATCAGTATTAGAGGTATTCTAAGCCTATCAATGAAGGTTAAAGAAGTATGAACCTTCCTTTTTTTATTCTTTTGGATAAGTTTGTATCATGTCCTTCAGAATATAATCAGGTATTCACAAAAGGGTGATCAATAAATCAGGTGCTCTTTTTGTCTTGTTCTGTTACACGTGTAACAAGAACGAGAAATTGAAATTGATAAACACCCAGAGAGGACAATCCTTGGTCGTCCAGATCTATGTGCAACAATTTTCTGTTTGTTAATTATCCACCGAACATGGAATTTTGATGAGTTGTAAGAAATGCTTACAGATTGCATGCAAAAACTCTATACCATGGTTTTCCCATAACTCATGAGGTGATCAACATGAAAGAATTGAAAGGTTGGCCATTTGAACCCCTGGGAAACGGAGTAGAACCCCTCGGAGAGGGAGATGGTCCTGGATCTGGAATACCTTGTTAATTACCATTCGAGCACGTTATCGTGGCTCAGAGGGAAAGATACGCGCAAATCGTGTATCACCCCTTTTTTTTCTAAGCGTAGGAAACTATTAATCTCTAAACGGCGGTCAAAAAAGAGAGTTAGAATTAGGGTATCATCAATTTTATAGATGTAATTCGATCTGTCTAACTTTTTCAACTCACTTACAAGCCCTAACTCGTATTCAGTTTTCAATGAGAGAACGTATGGAACGTAATTGTCATATCCTTTCGGAAAAAAGGGTATCCATATTTGGCAATCTTGTAAAATTTTCCTGAAGCGTGTCAAAACTGTTTGGTAGGATATTCCGAGTTTCTCTCCAATTTCAACACTAGACTTTAGAGGGTCTCTTCTTTCTTTATATATTTTCCAGTCCAATTCATCCCAGTTTTCTGGTTTATGCATTTCTGGTAATTTACCTTTTCCATATTTCGTAGGATCAATTTCATCAAAATGAATCAATGCAGGAATCGAAGGAAGCGTACATGCTGTGAATGTTAGATTTCTCTTTCCCTTTTTGAAGTATATGAGAGAATAAGCACCTGCAAGTGCCATAACATAGTACACATTTGGATCATTTCTTTTCTGTTCATATAAATCAATTAATGGAATATTCTGATACTCTACTAATTCAGCTTCTGTATCCTGAAGGCATAAAATCCGTGGTTCAAATAAGATTTTTCTCTTTTTTGCTCTATTTATCAAATCAATGGTAGACTGTTTTCTGGAATATGGCATATACTTATAATGGAATTTCGTTACCCTCGCGTCCTTGCTTTCGACACAGTACACCACATAATCACGGAGTACCTGAATACGGTACGCTTCATCCATCACAACATTTATTGTGATAGTTGCTTAAAAACCTTCCGGTAAGAAAAGCTTGAACTCTCCAAAATTACGAGAATCGCAGAAAGCATGTATTTGTGCACAACTGATACCCGAAAGAGGATTGAGGGATGTCAGTTTCTTGTGAGTCATCATATCACAAAGCTCCAGGGGAAGATGAAAGATGCCGAAAAGGAGGAATGCAAATGAATATAGCTTTTGGACAGGCCCCTGGAATAGTATTAAAAGGCAATCCCTTACGCGAAAGTTACAAGGAGATTCAGTCTCTGATAATAGAAAGCGGAGAAAACAGAATACAAAGTGAAGATAGTGTCAAATTGACTGACTGGTATTACATATCTGTTCTGAATGTATTAAAAGAGTTAGAAAGGGTAAGCGTTGTACGTTCAGAAGTCATGGTACACGCAAAGTGGTACACGCTCACAGAGGAGGCGTGAACATGGAAGACAGTGGTAACGATGTGCAGAAAGCAGATTCACACAAGCTTATTGGTGAGGATGATGTCATTGGTCTATTGGGCGATGGAGTAACAGCTGCAATCCTGGACCACGTTGTAGAGACTGGTGGATGTACAAAAGAGGATATCACAAAAATAAAGACAGTCGTCAAAGAGACCCAATCGTTAATAGGAGAACTGGAGAAGTGTGGATTAATCAAAATTAAAGGTGATACAGCAGAAGTGACAGAAAAGGGCAGAAAATTCCTTGAACATCTGAAAAGAATGGAAGAACCGCTGGCACGAAAAGTCTTACCTGGTGATTAGATGGTGGATACACTACTTGAACCTGTACAGAAAAAGATCCTTGAGTTCCTTGCAAAGCATAGAGAAGGGTTAACCCTTGAGGAGATCTGTGAAACTAATGAGAACCTGAAAATCCCGGCAGATGAAGTGAGTACCATTCTCTTGGAATTAACCTCTTTGGGATTTCTCCACTCAACAGAATCAGGTGACAACAGAAAGTGGTTCATCACATACGAAGGGCTGGCAGCACGAGGATCAGATTGTCCGTGGCTATAACAGGTTGAAAGGTGATACTATGGGAAAAATTTTCTGAAAAGTGACAACACGAGCAATCAATTTCGTCCCACGAACACTTTGTGAATTGCACCAATTTATTGTTGCATTCTTTCTACTTTCGACCCATACGGTTAGTTAGTTCCTCGATAGATTAAATCCTTAGTTGATTTATGCTTCAAATGACGTATTTGAATAAAAAAATGTGTAACACAGCATCTTCACTTGCTTTCTTTACCGAAAAATTTATATAGGGAGTAAATACACAATTTTTGTGCGAGTAAAGGAAGAAAAGGATATGAAGAAGGTGCCACTCACCATTTTAATTGTGGTCTGTTTAGTCAGCTTCTGTTATCAACCCTTAGGTGCTGCTACCCACCATGTGTTTCCTGGACCTGGGAATCCAATCCAGACTGCAATAAATAATGCCCAAGCGGGCGATACCATAATTGTTCACGCAGGGACGTACACGGGGCAGGTTACCGTAACAAAGGATAGTGTGACACTCCAATCAAGTGGCGGGGCTGCAGTCACTATCATCGATTATACAGGTGTGTGGTGTGGATACTGGTCTACAGGGGTGGGAGGCGTTGATATACCCTATGGGGTGAGTGGTGTCACTGTTGAGGGGTTCACCATTGTTGGAGGTTCTCCTGCCAGTGATGCTTTGATCTCTGTTGGTGGAGACAATAATGTCATCCGCAGCAATGTGGTTGTTGGAGACCCATCAAGTTCTGGACAGGATATTGGCATTCACATAGGAAATGTTGATGAAACATCTGAACAACTACCATCAGAGAACAAAATTGTGAATAATGACGTGTATAACCATGCAGGGTCTGGTATTTTTGTGGGAAATTGGGCAGGTGTTGGTAATGTGATTTCTGGCAATATGGTGCATGATAATGTCATTGGTGGGATACCTGGGTTGAATGGCAATGGTATAGAGGTAGATCGAGCGCTCGGTGTTGTTGTCGCAAACAATAGTGTGTACAAAAACGAGGCAGCAGGTATTAAGGTGGTGCGAACTGCACCCAATGCAGTTGTTAATGTTAACCGGAATACAATTACTGGCAATGGAACTGGCGTTTTAAGTGAACAATGGCGCCCAGGGGCAACCACATCGGCAACTGTAGTAGTCATCTGCAACAATATCTTGAACAATGGGTTTGGAGTATTCAACAGTGTGCAGGCTACCATTAATGCAAAAACCAACTGGTGGGGTGATGCCAGTGGGCCGTACCATTTGTTGTCAAACCCCAGTGGAATTGGTGATGATGTTTCTGATAATGTGGACTTTATTCCCTGGGGGTTGGTTGTGAATCCATGCGCTTCTCAAGAGGCCCAGTTGGTGAATTCGCCAGTCTTCGGCAGAAAGATCTGTCCTTTAGCTGATTACAATGTCCGGAAAGCTGAAGAACTCTTAGAGACAGTGAAGGCATTGTTGGGTGATGCACAGCTCTTTAATCTTGACACGTCAGAAGTAGAAGAACTGGTGGAGGAGGCTGAAATCCTGTTGGAGAAAGCAAGAATCTTCTGCAAAAAAGGGCAGAACTGTATTGCGGGCAACACCCTTGCAATTGAAGCGCAGAATCTCTTGGAAAAAGCTCGGGAATTGCTCGAATCGATGCTTAGTTAGTCCTTGTTTGTGGTTATATAACTGACAATTTAAATGCTTGCAGATTATAGAATAGGAATTCCAAACAAATCAAAAAAACGTGACAGGTTTATTTATGTTTAAAAAGTGAATAATTATTGATTTTAACTTTATTTTTGATCGGAACCTTGAAACAGAAAGGGTTTACGTCTAAAAAGACGATACACATATATCCTCTATAAATTCAATATCATAAATCTTTCACCACTTTCTGTGCAAATGTTGCAATAACTCCCTTGTGGTCCAGCGAAGGATTTGCAAAGGGGAGCACTCCAATGTGGGTGACGCCTCTCTCAATTAATTCTTCAACTCTCTCTAAACAGTATTCTGGTGAGCCAGCAATAGAGAATTGATCTATTAAATCTGTGCCAACATACTTTCTCAAATTTGCATGTTCATCAGCAAAGGGTCCTTTTAGCTCAAATAACTTTTTAATCTTTGCAGCTTGTTCTTTTTCAACACCAATTTCAATCAATGTGACCAAAGGGACTGCATTGACAATACGTGAAATCAAAGGTCTCAAAACATCTCTTGCTTGTTCTTCATCATCTGAAATAGATAAAAATGCCCAGCACACAACATCCAGATTTTCAATGTCTCTTTTAGCCTTTGAGGCTCCTTTTCTTATGTGGGAGAATGCGTATTCCATTCCCTTTGTTGATGCAAGGCCAGCTCCTTCAATTATACCATCTCCGATTTCTCCGCCCAATTCAAGGATTTTTGGCCCTCTTCCAGCAATATAAATGGGCACCACATTTTTGGGTTCAAAATCGAGTTTCACATTGAGGAGATTGAACTCCTTTCTGTGAACAGTGACTGTCTCTCCCTTGAGCAATTTTCGTATGACAGTTACAGCCTCTCTTACTGTTGAAATTGGGTTCTCTTGCAGTATACTGAGAGGACGGGTAACCATGGGGCTGCCAGCTCCCAACCCGAGAAGTGCTCTTCCATTGCTGAGGTCATCGACTGACGCAATTGCTGCAGCAGTAAACACGGGATTTCGTGTATATGGGTTGGTAACGCCTGTTGCGAGGGTTATATGATTCGTATTTGTAGCAAGTGCTGATAAAATCACATACGGGTTTTTGTTGAATCGCTCATCTGGAATCCAAATGATTGAGTATCCCCTCTCTTCAGCTTTCTTTCCAGTGTCAACGATTTCTTTTACAGGGGTTTCCATTAACAAGGCTGCACTGTACTTCATGTGCTCACCTTTTTAAAATAAAAGTAAAATGTAGACATGATAGAATTGTTTGAGATCTCATAACACTTTTTCACTCTTTTTCTCATTACTGTGAGTGGGTTTCAAATAATATTTAAACCCTTTGGTGGTCAGATGCCAAATGACAAGTAGGTACGGCTGCAATTTTCTGAAAGTATGTTTCATTTGTGAATACTATTTTCATTGTCACAATCCTTCATCACTCTTTTGATCGTCATGTGTAGATTTTACCCCGGTGCCCTATTCGTAAGATTAAAACTCCTTTTCCGGTTCTTGTGTAGATTACCCTGTAGTTTCCAATTTTTAGTCTGAAAAGTCCTTCAAATTCTCCTTTGAGTGGTACTCCTTTGTGAGGATTTTCTTTTAACGTCTTCTCTAGTTGTGACATGATTCTCCTTACTTCTGGCAATCTGTTGTGATTGTTCCCGCACTAACGGGCGAGTCAAACAGGTAGGACCTCCCTGTCCCTTTACTGAGATTTCTTTACCATTGATCTCCCACACACGGGCTCCTGCTTGTTCCAGCAACGCCTTGGTTTGTGGATTCCCCTTTAGCATGATGCACTCACGCGGTGCCACAGCTAATACGTTGCACCCCATGGTCTCAAACTCGTTTTCAGGCACCTCAAGTAAGTGGATGCCGCGGTCAACCAGAAATTCTCGAAACGGGATAGGCATCAACGGTGAATACACAAGGGCTAAATCGTAGTCAACAGGACTTAAAATAGACATCAAGTGAAACACATCAGTAGGTCCACGATAATGCGGCAAGGGAACAGTGACTACCTCCACTTTTTCACCCACTAATGACTGTAACTGACGAATACCTTCATCATTGGTGCGGTAGGTGCGCCCCACTGCCAGGGTTTCATTGTCCAGCCACACAATATCGCCGCCTTCTAACTGACCCTTTCCGTCAATAGTACCCAGTACTGGTACACCAGCGTTTATAAAGGCATCTCTTGCCACTTCTGGCTCGTGTGCTCTTTGAGGTTTTCCCATATTGCACAGGATGACACCTTCGTGACTGACAATGGCAGCATCACGCACATATAAACTGTCCAGGGTAAGCTTTTCATCAGCAGGCAAAAAATCGATTTTCATGCCGAATTCCTGTAACAACGATACGAATTGGTTATACTTTTTTACTGCTTTATCATAGGACGGCCTGTCTGTGTAGTTCAATTCACGCCATTGCACATCTATATGTTCTTGATTAACAAAGGCCTGTTCCGGTTTACGTAATGCCATACGGGTGATACGGCCCACTTCTGACAGGGTTCCCATCATGATAATCCTCCATTTGTTTAACTTTGCAGGTTAATACTGCAGAATACACTAACCAGTACTTTCTTCATCTATAAAGAATCCACATTTTTCTAGCTGTTCTTTTTGATCTGTTACAGAATCGTTCCACTGTCCCAGTTTGCGACATATGTGCTCTGTCCAACTGTAGTCGTCAAAGGTAAAGGTTTCCTCACGGTCTTCAAGAGGGATCCTGTAGTTTATGTTTCTGTAATAGTTTTGAGCAATATACCCTTCATCCATCACATTCATAGCTTCAGTAATGATTTCATCATCCAAGTCAGAGTACTCATCCTCAAACAAAATAAAATCCAGAGGGTATCGCGGCCGGGGAGGTGGGTCTTCTTTTGGATATCCCATCACCAGCCCAACTAATGGGAAAATTCGTTTGGGCAACTTATACTCTCTAATAATAGGTTCCACATTCGTTAACGGATAACCCAAAAAGCACGTTCCCAACCCTAAACTTTCACCTGCTACCACCATGTTCTGGGCCATGTAACACGCGTCCTGAATTCCAAAAAACAACAGCGTTAAATCATTACTCTTCATTTCCCAGTTCCTCTTGGCCATGATACGCTCAAACTTGTGAGAATCCACGCAAACAATAAAGAACAAGGGAGCTTTGAACGGGTTTTTCTCTTTATTCCGGGAGAGTAACACGCTGTACAACTGGTAAGCAAAGGGAGCTTGTTGACTAGCACGGACAATGGTGGTTACGATTTTGTCTGAAGGTATTTCATCAGTATATTGACGGATGGATTTATGGTTCAAAAGAGTTTGAATAACCTGATTCATAGTACTACTTGTTACGCCCCTATATAATATTGGTTATAGAACCAAATAGGAGCTTCATTCATACGTCTGGTTTGAACACATTCCTTTTGTCTAACCTGGAAAAGTAAGTACACTTCTTTTAACTGATATGTGGTAAAGTAAAGCTTCTAACCATGCTTTGTAAAGTTATCTCTTTCCCTTCCAATACTTTAACAGGGCAGGATCTATTTTTACAGCCTTATCAAAGCATTTAACTGCTTCAACGTGTTTTCCTAAATTTTCTAAGGCCACCCCCTTGTTGTACCATGCTGGAGCATAGTCAGGATCTCTCTGTATGGTTCCATCAAAACAGTGAACAGCTTTCAGGTGGTTCCCAAGGAGTATTAATACTACCCCCTTGTTGTACCAAGTATCAGCATCTTCAGGATCTATTTTGAGAGATTTATCAAAGCATATGAGTGCTTCACGATTTTTTCCTAAATGTTGGAGAGTTCTTCCCTTTTCTAACCACATCAAAGCATTATCAAGATCTCTCGTTACAGCCTCATCATAACATATAAGTGCTTCACCATACTTTCTTAGCCTTCCCAGCACAACTCCCTTACAATACCATGCATCAGCATTATCAGGGTCCATCTTGAGAGCTTCGTCAAAACACAGGAGTGCTCCATCACAGCTTCCTAGATCTCCCAAAGTGATGCCTTTGTTCAACCATGCCTGAACACAGTAAGGATCAATCTGTATGGCTTTATCATAACATGACACTGCCTCATCATGCTTTTCAAGAGAATCTAGAGATACTCCCTTGTTCAACCATGTCACAGCATTATCAGGATTCATCTTGAGCGCTTTATCATAACAGTGAATGGCTTCAGTGTATTTCCCTAACCGTTCTAAGACTACTCCTTTATCTGACCATACATCTGCATTATCAGGGTTTATTTTCAAAGCAGTATCAAAGCATGTGAGTGCTTCAGTATACTTTTCCACGTTTGCCAAGGCTATACCTTTGCAGCACCACGTTATAGGGTTATCAGGATCTATCTCTGCAGCCCTATTGAAACAGTCGATAGCTTTTGTATATTTTCCGAGACTTTGGAGGGCCACGCCCTTGTTGTGCAATGCATCTGCATAGTCAGGGATTATCTCTAAGGCTTCATCAAAGCATTCAATTGCTTTATCGTGCTTTTTACAAAATTTTAATGCTAATCCTTTGTTGAACCATACATGAGGACAGTGAGGATCTATTTCTGTGGCTTTATCAAAGCATTCAACTGCTCCAGCATGGTTTCCTAAGTTTCCCAATGCCACCCCCTTGCTGAACCACGCATCAGCATACAAAGGATTTGACTTTATGGCTTCATCAAAACATGTTACAGCTTCATCGAATTTCTCAAGCTCCTGCAGAGCGATCCCCTTGTTGTACAATACTTCAACATTACAGAAATTTCTCTTTAAAACTTCATCATAACAGGTGATAGCTTCTTCATAGTTTTCAAGGTGCCCTAAAGCTACTCCTCTGTTGAGCCATGCTCCAGCATTGTCAGGTTCAAATTCAAGTACCCGCTTGAATATTCTCTCAACTAGCTCATGGTTTTCCTCTTCCCAGGCTGACAATCCAATCTCAAATAAAAGGTATATGTCTTCATTACTTGCTAATGTTAAAGCCTCTTTTACTTTCTTTTCAGATATGAGTTTTCTTATCCTCCTTTTTCTCTTCTTATCTTTTCTATTCACTTTATCCCTCATTAACCTTATCTAATTTTCAGATTTGAGTATCCAGCAAGGCCAGATGCAGTCTCTACATTTTACAAGAGGTTCTACGATCTATTCTTGAAGTGTATCATTGAATTTACTTTTTCTTTCAAGAACCTTCAAAGCTGCCTTTTTATTGTACTGAGCATCCTTGTGGTGAGGATCTATTTTTAACGTTTCATCATAACAGTGGATAGCCTCTTTGTACCTTTTTAAATTCTGGAAAGATACCCCCTTGTTGTACCAGGTATCAGCACTCGGGGTTATTGTTAAAACTTTATCATAGCATGTGATTGCTTCATCATCTTTTTTAAGACCTTGGAGAGCTACCCCCTTGTTGTACCAGGTGTCAACGTCTTCAGGGATTACTGCCAAAACTGTATCATAACAGCAAATAGCCTCTTCATATCGTTTCAAACGCGATAAAATGATTCCCTTGTTGTACCAGGTATCAACATAGTAAGGATTTTCTGAGAGAGCCTTCTCATAACAGTGAAGTGCTTCACTGTACTCCCCCACATTTGCCAAAACTGTTCCTTTGGTGTACCATGCATCAGCATGGTGAGGATCTACCTTTGTAGCAGTATCATAGCACTGGAATGCTTCTTCATCTTTTCCAAGCCCATTGAGAGATATCCCTCTGCAGTACCATGCTTCAGCATCTTCAGGAGTTGCCTCGATAACAGTATCAAAACAGCAGAGTGCTTCAGAGTGCTTTCCAAGATTTTGCAGAGCTATACCCTTGTTTAACCATGTCTTACTATCTTCAGGAGTTCTCTTTAAAACCTCATCATAACAGGTGATGGCTTCTTCAAACTTGTCAAGACATGCTAAAGCTAATCCCTTGTTGTACCATGCGGCAACGTTGTCAGGTTCATATTCGAGTATCTGACTAAATGCTTTCTCAGCCATTTCATAGTTTTCTTCTTCTGATGCAAAGTCACCCATAAAGAATAGAAAATCTACTTCACTAATACCTGCTAACTTGAGAACTTCTTCTATTTTTCCTTCAGACAGCAACTGTCTTATCTTCTCTCTTTTTTCATCTGATATAGACA
>Ga0209427_10002249_pt1 | contig 22697 bp, 7 predicted proteins | sample DeeMarSWOR136_30_FD_187465 | JGI IMG/M metagenome (GOLD analysis project Ga0209427, IMG submission 187465) | Marine sediment microbial communities from White Oak River estuary, North Carolina - WOR-1-36_30 (SPAdes) (version 2) | ecosystem: Environmental > Aquatic > Marine > Intertidal zone >...
CGGTGTCAAACATGCCCACTTCTGTGCCTTTCCGACTGAGATTAAGTATCTTTACGAACCAGTCCAACGAGCAACAAGTACAATATACCAAATTTGGCGGTATCTTCCTGTGGTTTCTGGAATAGGTCTTCCCTTTTCCTCGCAGATTTGGTATTCTGGGCACAGGTGAATTCGACAAGACTGGCGAAATTGACGCCGACTGAGAAATATCGAATCACGTTACAACTATGGTACGGGGGTAAATATGAGTATTGAAGGAAAGCTCATTGGACGCAAAAGGAGAGGATTCACCTTGATCGAGCTGCTGGTGGTGATTGCCATCATTGCCATCTTGCTGGCGATTCTCTTGCCTGCGATGCGAAAAATAAGGGAAACGGCCAAAGAAACCATCTGCAAATCGAATTTGCGCAATATCGGCATTGCAATCATCATGTATGTGGAAGGCAACGACGGAAAACTGGCCGATCCGAGAAATGCCAACCGATTTTTATGGTACGATTCGCAAGGCAGGGTCCGAAAGACAAATGATAATGATGCGTATTGGGGCATTGTCTATATCGACTACATCAAAGAAACGAAGATCTTCAATTGCCCGAGCCTTGTCCGTCAGCCGGAATTGATTTATGACGTGGATCCGGCGGCGATTCAGGAGGCCTCCTTTGGTTTGAACGGGTATGCCCGGGGTTTGGATACGAATAAGTTGCGGTCTCAGGCGGAATTCATTGTTTGCCAGGACCACGTCGAGCCGAGATTCGAGCAGGACAGCTTAGATATGTTCTTCAATGACGGCCCCGGGACGATGAACTTACGCCAGTATCGGCAGGGAGGCCCGCGCGCGAAATTCTATCGAGAAATCTTCAGACACCAGGTCAGATACCACGAACCCTTCAAAACCGGAGGAAGAGCAAGCATCCTGTGGATGGATGGACACGTCAGTTCCATCAACGAAACCACCGGAGACGATGTGCCCAAACGCTGGTATACGGGCGAGTGAAGTGTCAGTGGGCTCAGGTTTACAGTCCCTCCCAGTCCATCCTCGAAAAGGCGATAATGTGAGCGGCTTTCTGCTCGGGCGCAGAAACATAATCGAGAATTCAGATGGCGGGTATGCAACAGGAATATGAGGATTTCGCTTGACGCGTACACGGATGATCGTGTATAAGAGACTACAGTGAAGTTCGTGCCTGCATCGGCCGATATCTGAAGGTATGGGTCGTGGAGGCAAGAATCATTATCGGTCGTATCATTCTCAGTCTCTTTCGTTGAAGGAGGATTGTCATGTGTAAGAAAGTGGTTCCATTGATATCCTTTGCTCTGGTCCTGAGCCTCGTTGGCACAAAAGTCGCCGTTGGCGACGTGTGGGAGGGCAGCATTACCAGCAGCACGGACGACAGGGAACACTATGTTGGTGGAGCACTCGAGAGCGCGACGAGCAGCGACCTGGAAATGCCCTATGAAGGCACGGGCCAGGGCAGTCCTCAAGTGGTAGGGCTGCGCTTTGTGAATGTGGCCGTTCCCTCTGGAGCCACCATTACAAGCGCATATATCGAGTTCGTGTGTGATGAAACAAAAGGCGGCAGCGAATACGTGAGTCTCATCATCGAGGGGCAGAAGAGTCCCGATACCGTCACGTTTAACGATACGGTCATCGGTAGACCCAGAACCGACGCGCGGGTCGTGTGGGTTCCGCCAAACTGGACGGCTGAAGGTCAGGTAGGTCGGACCTCAGATATTTTCCCCGTCATCGAGGAGATAATCCAGAAGCATGCCGGGCAACCCGCGCCCGCTGATGGTGCCACGGTTGAGGGCACGGCGGTTAACCTTTCGTGGACACAGGGGTGGGCCAGTGGGAATTCCATGGTGATAATCATCAGCGACAATCCTGATGATCCCTCCTTGGGCCTTCGATGTGCTGAGTCCTGGGATGGTTCGGCGGCTGACGCAGCATTGCTGCACATCGAATTCACGCCTGGCGAGAGCACCGAAGTCACACACGATGTATACTTCGGCAACAATTCTGACGATGTGAACGACGGCGTCGGCGACACGTTCTTAGGCAACCAGACCAACGAATTCTTAGCCGTTGGATGTCCCAGATGTCTGTATCCGGACGGGCTGGCACCGGGCACGACATACTACTGGCGAGTCGATAACGTCGAGGCCGACGGCACCACACACAAGGGCTCGGTCTGGAGCTTCACAATTCCCCCCAGGACTGCCTATAATCCCAATCCGTCCGACGGCTCCAAATATGCGGCCACCGACTCGACTCTGAGCTGGACGGCCGGCCTCGACGCAAAAGTACACACGGTGTATTTCAGCGATGATTTTGACACTGTGAACGATGCCACAGGAGGCACCCCACAAGTGAATGCGACCTACGATCCCGGTCCTCTGGCCAAAGGCACCACCTACTATTGGCGCGTCGACGCGTTCGATGGCAGAGACACGCACAAGGGCGACGTCTGGAGCTTCACAACAATGCCCGTGATGTCCATTACGGACCCCAATCTCATCGGCTGGTGGAAGTTTGATGAAGGTTCCGGCACGACCGCTTCTGACTTCTCCGGCCACGGTAATGATGGTACGTTCGGCGGTAATCCGCAGTGGGTCGAGGGGATCATGGGGGGGGCGCTGGCTCTGGATGGGTCGGACTATGTCGCCATCGACAGCGTTGTTGATGACATAACCAGCACGAACATTACGATCAGTGCGTGGATCAGAACTACGCAGACCGGAGAGGGCAACGTGTTTGCATGTAATGACAGTGCCAGCGCTCACCCCTTCATGTTCGGCGTTTTGAATGGGAATCCGTTCGTGAATGATGGCGGTGATACAGAGTTTCCCCCTGCGGTCAATGACGACCAATGGCACATGCTGACGTACGTTAGAGACGGACCAACGGGATATATATATGTTGATGGAGTTCAGCAAGGTACATATTTCGCCGCTTTCGCTTTGGACACCGTAACACGGTGGTCAATCGGACAGGAGTGGGACGGCAGTACGCCAAGCGACCTGTACACAGGTGCGGTGGATGATGCCCGCTTCTACAATGCGGCATTGACGCCGGAGCAGGTGTTGGAGCTTACTCGAGGCGATCCGCTCCTTGCCTGGGATCCGAATCCGAGTGATGGCGCTATCGTGGACGTCGAAAGAGCCAAGCAGCCCTTGAGCTGGTCGTCGGGTGATAACGCGGCCCAACACGATGTGTACTTCGGTCTGGATAAAACGGCCGTCGAAAATGCTGTTAGCTCGGATACGAAAGGTATCTATCGAGGCCGTCAGGCCGGGACGACCTATGCCCCGCCGGAAAGCCTTGAGTGGGGCACCGGCCCGTACTATTGGCGCATCGATGAATACAACACCGACGGGACGACCTGCGAGGGTGGAATCTGGAGCTTCACGGTCGCCGACCATCTTATCGTGGACGACTTTGAGAGCTATACTGATGACGACCTCGCTGGCAACGCCGTCTGGCAGAGCTGGATCGACGGCTTTGGCATTGCCGATAACGGCGCGCAGGTCGGGTATTTGCTCCCGCCATACTGCGAGCAGACAATTGTCCATGGTGGCGCCCAGTCTATGCCATTCTTCTATGACAACACGGCCGGCGTGAGGAATTCGGAGGCGGAACTGACGCTGACGGCCCCGCGTGACTGGACCGCACACGGTGTCGGCGAGTTATCCCTGTGGTTCAGAGGTAATCCGGCCTCAGTCGGTAGTTTCACAGAAGGTCCGGCCGGTACCTACACGATGACCGCTTCCGGTACAGACATTTGGGACACCGCCGACGAGTTCCATTTTGCGTACAAAACGCTCAGCGGCCCCGGCTCGATTGTGGCAAGGATCGACAGCATACAGAACACGAATGACTGGGCCAAGGCCGGTGTGATGATCCGTGAGACGCTGGATCCAGGCTCGCGTCATGCCTTTGCGTGCATCACACCCGCCAATGGAATCGCGTCCCAGGCTCGTATCGATACAGATGGTACAAGTATGAGCACGAACCAAACCGGGATCACGGCACCGTACTGGGTAAAGCTGGAGCGTGACGCCGGGGGCAACTTCTCGGTTTCCCATTCGGCCAACGGTACGACCTGGCAGCCAGTGCAGGGCGCCATGTCGAACAGGGTCGTCATGAGTGTGAATGTCTATATTGGCCTGGCGCTGACCAGCCATGATGCTGCTTTGACGTGTGAGGCCGTATTCTCGAATGTAGCGACTACCGGCACAGTCAGCGGACAGTGGGCACACCAGGATATCGGCGTTGCCAGCAACGCAGCCGAGCCGTTATATGTCGCAGTGTCCAACATCACCGGCGCGCCTGTGGTTGTAGCCCATGAGGATGCTGCTGCGGCAACGATTGATACCTGGGCGGAATGGGTCATCCCGTTACAGGCTTTTGTCGATCAGGGGATCAACCTTGCCGATGTGGATAAGATTGCAATTGGCCTCGGTAGCAAGGGCAATGCGACAGCGGCTGGCGGGTCTGGTACGATATACTTCGACGACATTGGGCTCTACCGGCCCAGAAACGTTGCGGGCCAGTAAACGGTAGTCTCGTGGAAGCGGCATTGGGATGTGCATCAGTTCGGGGCCTGTACCGAATGATGAGGTACGGGCCCCGCTTGTCTGCGTGCCCGGCAGTCCGCAAGCCACAGTCGGTTTGGAGCATCCGTGGGTACGGAAGCAGAGAGTAGCCATGTATGTGAAGGTTTCACTGTTGTTGTGGGCGATTCTCGTTTGCTCGGTTGATGCTCGGGCTTTTGCGGAGACGGACGGCAAAGGGGCGCTCGTGATCAACGAGATCATGTACCATCCCTATCATCCGGTGCCCGGAGCAGAGGAGATTCGAGAAGAGTATATCGAGTTGTTCAACCGGGGGACCGAAGCCGTCAACCTCTCGGGCTGGCGGCTCAGCAATGGGGTGGACTTTGTCTTCCCGAACGTCACAATCGGTGCCGGAGAATATCTCGTTGTGGCCGCAGACCCGAACTGGCTAATCGTCAATTACGGGGGCGTTGCCAACGTTGTCGGAGGTTGGGATGGCAAGTTGAGTAATAGCGGCGAACGGGTCGAACTGGTTGACAGTTCAGGCGGGAGGATCGATTCGGTTCGTTATGCTGATCAGGGCGACTGGGGGACGCGCGAGCTGGGGCCGGTAGATCATGGTCATCGCGGCTGGATCTGGATTGCCCAACATGACGGTCGTGGCAAATCTCTGGAATTGATGAATCCAGCGCTGCCCAACGAATATGGGCAAAATTGGACGGCGAGCAATCGCGACGGGGGTACGCCGGGAGTAATCAATTCCATGGCCTACAACGATATTGCGCCCCTGATTGTGGATGTAACACATTTACCCGTCGTTCCGCGGGCCAACGATTCTGTGGTCGTTTCGGCTCGCATTATCGACGAACAAGCAAAGGGTCTCACCGTGACCTTACACTACCGAGTCGACACTTCCACATATGAGGATGAAGATATCTACCCGGAACATGATCCCGATAGTTGCAGGTACGCTGCTATGTTAGATGACGGGACGCACGGCGATGGCCAGGCCGATGACGGCATATACGGGGCAACGATCCCCTCGCAGCGGGACGGCACAATCGTCGAGTTTTATATCGAAGCGACCGATGCCGTGACGAATCTGCGTACCTGGCCGGCGCCGAGCATCGTGGACGGAAGGTGGCAGCAGGTCACGAACGCTCTTTTTCAGGTGAATGACTCATTCGATGGAGATGTTCAATGGATGCCCGGAAGTCAACCAGTCTACTACCTCATTATGACCGAGATGGACAAGGGCCGGCTGCTCGATATTGGAGATCGCGAGGGTGGTGAGCATAACAGCGATGCGCAGGTGAACGCGACGCTCATCAGTGTGGACGGTGTCGATATTAAAGTACGTCACAATCTCGGCGTACGGAATCGCGGGCACGGCACGCGGAACGATCCACCGAATAACTATCGCCTGAATTTCCCACACGACCGGCCATGGAAGGGCGTCACTGCCGTCAACCTGAACACGAAATACACCTACTATCAATTGGCCGGAAGCGCACTATTTCGCATGTCAGGGCTGCCGCAGCCTGAGGCCACTGCCGTACAGGTGAGACTGAACGGCGAAAACCTCGCCGTCTCCGGACGTGAGATGTATGGCTCATATGCCCACATCGAGGTTGTCGACAGCGACTATGCCGGCAATCATTTCCCGGACGGTGGCGCCGGCAACGCGTACAAGTGTATGCGAGACCTGGGTCCCGCCGACCTGCGTTATCGAGGGACGGACCCGGATTCCTATCGTAACAGCTACTTCAAGAGAACGAATACAGCCGAGGATGATTGGTCCGATCTGATCGAGCTCTGCTATGTCCTATCTGATAATACGCCGGATGATATCTACGTCGAAGAAGTCAGCCGCGTGATCAATGTGGACCAATGGCTGCGATTCATAGCGATCAATGCTTTGCTGGACAACAACGAAACGTCACTCGCCAACGGCTACGGTGATGACTACTATCTATATCGCGGCGTCGAAGATCCCCGGTTCGTGCTGATCCAGCATGATTTAGACACGATCTTTGGCCGGAACGGTAGCGTCACAAGTGGAATCTTCCGCTCCACCGCGCTCCCGACAATTGATCGTTTTCTCCGTCATCCGCACTTCGTCCGGCGCTACTACTTCCACCTGAGGAATCTCATCGAGACCACCTTCTCGGACGAGCAACTGAGGCCACTTCTGAATCAGTTCCTTGGTGATTTCGTTCCTACTGATGTTATCGATGATATGATGGATTTTGTTGCGGCGCGCAATCAGTACGTCCTTTCGTTGATCCCATCCGAATTGACCGCGGAGAGCGACCTGCCGCAATCCGATGGATACTACCAGAGCAGCGAGAACACCTTTGCGCTCTACGGAACGGCCGACCCTACTGAGACGCGCTCCGTGCTGGTCAACGGCCAGTCGGCTGAGTGGTCGCCGGTCGATGGGACATGGGATTTCGGGGGCGCCGGCGGGATCAGCGAGGCGCTTATTACTCGTGGCTCGGTATGGAGATACCTCGATGATGGCTCCAACCAGGGCATGCCCGCCGACGGCACGAATTGGTTCGCCCATCCGAACTACGACGATTCCCTCTGGCTCAAGGGGCCGGCCGAGCTGGGCTACGGCGACGCATCACAAGGTCGCCCCGAAGCCACCGTCATCAATAGCGGACCCAGTGGGGACAGCTCCATCACAACCTACTTTCGGCACACCTTCCATGTGGACGATGCGTCACGGTATTCGAGGCTGCATCTGCGACTACTCCGCGATGACGGAGCGGTGGTGTACCTGAATGGAGTCGAAGTCGCCCGCAGTAATATGCCCGCGGGAGACATTGACTATCTCACCGGCGCCGGCAACGGCATCAGCGGCGCCGATGAGTCCACATTCTATGACGTCCCCGTAGGCGCGCATCTGCTCTCTGACGGGACCAACGTTTTAGCGGTTGAGATACACCAGGTTTCCGGCACGAGCAGTGATATCAGCTTTGACCTTGAGCTTGAAGGCGTCATGCCTTCTGAGGGAGCGGGAACGCTGCGGCCGGGTATCAACCGCGTCATCGTTCAGACATTCGACGGCCCTCACGGCATGGGCAACGAGCTGAAGCGCGAGCACACCGACATCTGGTACGATGACGGTGACGTTCTGCAGATCTCCAGTGCGCTCGCGTTGGATACGACTCTGGATGCCGGCTCCGGTCCGTGGTACGTGACACATGACCTCACGGTGCCCGCCGGAGTAACTCTGGCAATTGAGCGGGGCGCGACGGTATTCTTTGATCCCGGCGTGGGTATCGTCGTCGAGTCGGGCGGCCGGCTCGTTGCCGAAGGCACTGAGTATGAGCGTATCCGGCTGACGAGTGTGCTCGGCAGTGGTTCGCGCTGGGATGGAATCCAATTCAACCAGACCGCCGAAGACAATTACCTGTCCCATGTGGATATGGAATATGGTGACGGCCTCGCCCAGGCGATCAAAATCGATCACGCCCGGCTTGCCATCGACAGTGCGACGTGGACGCGAACGGACAAGAACATTCTGGACGTAAGTCATCCTCGCCTGGTCGTGCGCAACTCGGTCTTCCCCGACCAGGACAATGAGGAAGCCATCTATGGGGACGGTCTTTCCGGAGACGAGTATCTCATCATCGAAGGCAATAGGTTTGGCCGGCCGAGCGGCTATCAGGACGTCATCGACTTCGCCGATTGTCACCGGCCGGGCCCGATCATAGAGATATATAACAACGTTTTTCTCGGCGGCGAGGATGATGGCGTCGATCTGGACAACGCGGATGCGTGTATTGAAGGAAATGTGTTCAAGGATTTCCTTGGCGGCAGCGGCACCGGCACGCCCAATGCCATCGCGGCCGATCAGGGCAGCCGGATCACCGTGGCCCGTAACATTTTCTACGACAATACCAATGCCGTGCTACTCAAAGGCAGCGCCGACATGCGCGCTGAGAACAATACCTTTGCCGGACATGCCGGCTCTGCAATCCACTTTTTCGAATCAGGCTCCGTGTCAGGTAAAGGGGCCTCTATGGATGGGAACGTCTTCTGGGACAATGCCAACGTGTTCCAGAGTATTGATGACCAGGTAGAATTAGCGGTTCGCCGGTCAATTCTTCCGGCTGAATGGCACCATCTCGGCGAAGACAATATTGACGGCGATCCCCTTTTTGTCGATCCGAACACGGACTTTCGTCTTAAGCCCAGTTCGCCAGCCATCAGCGCCGGCCCTTGCGGCCTGGACGCGGGTGCCTACGTCCCATCCGGCGCGGCAATTTGTGGCGAACCTGATGAGCGAACCTATCGCAGGGGAGCCACGCTCATCGTCGACGGGCCCGGCATCACACATTACCGTTATCGCCTCAATGACGAGCCCTGGAGTGATGAATACCCCGTGGACATTCCCATCCAGTTAACGAATCTGCGGAACGGTCAATCTTACACCGTCTATGTGATCGGCAAGAATTCCGCCGGGGTTTGGCAAAGTGAAAATGATCCAACCGCCTCACGGACATGGACCGTCGATACCTCGTATTCAAAATTGCTGATCAATGAAGTGCTGGCAATAAACATATCAAGCGTCGAACATGAGGGAACCTACCCCGACCTGATCGAGCTGTACTACGATGGGCCAGCCGCGCTGAATCTGTCGGGCATGAGCATTAGCGATAATCCGGAAGATCCGGCCCGGTTTGTTTTCCCCGCGGGGGCCACCCTCCAGCCGGGCGCGTATTTGGTCCTCTACGCGGACTCTGGCACGACCACCTCGGGCATCCATCTGGCGTTTGCTCTGAACGGAAATGGGGAGGGGATCTACCTTTACGACCGGAGCGGCACGCTGTTGGATTCGGTCGAATTCGGTCTGCAACTGCCGGACCTTTCCATTGGCAGGGCTGGACACGATGGTCAATGGCGTTTGACAGTTCCAACCTTTGGAGGGACGAATATCGCCCAGCCACTCGGCGATCCACAGACGCTCAAGATCAACGAATTCCTCGCCGACGGTCTGGTCTTGTTTGAGGACGACTTCATCGAGCTGTTCAATCCTCATCCGGCTCCCGTGGACTTGAGCAGTCTGTACCTTACCGACAATCCGATCACCCAGCCTCAAAAATCCCCGCTCGGCCCACTGGGCTTCATCGCGGGGGAGGGGTTCTGCGTGTTCATCGCCGACGAGAGCAGCCAGCCCGGCCACGTGGATTTCAGGCTCTCACCTGATGGCGAAATGATCGCCCTGTTGGACGCCGGACTCAACGAGATCGACAAGGTTCTCTATCAACCTCAGACGACGGATGTCTCCTACGGGCGTGTACCCGACGGGATGGGGAATCTCACCTTCTTTGGTCTGCCGACCCCCGGTATTGCCAACCCGTCGAGCGGGCCGCCCACAGTCACTATAGCGAGCCTTGTACCGGAGTCTGCGGATAAGCGTGTGCTGGTTCCGACCGACGATATTGGTCAGGCATGGATCGAGCCTGATTTCGACGACTCGGCCTGGAACCTGTGCACGGGCAGCCCCGGCGGTGTCGGCTACGAACGGACGCTGGGTTACGAAGATCTGATCCGTCTGGACCTTGAGCAGCAGATGTACGCTGAGAACACCACCTGCTACATTCGCATCCCGTTCCGTGTGGAAGCCGACGCGTTGGCCGGGCTGAGCGAGTTGACGCTGAAGATACGCTACGACGACGGCTTCGTCGCCTATCTGAACGGCGTTGAAGTGGCCAGCCGCAATTTCCTCGGAGCGCCGGCCTGGGACTCTCGCGCCGGCGCCAGCCACTCTGATAGCGCCGCCCGAGAGTTTGAGCCCATCGACATTTCCGGGTTCATTGGCGACCTGAAGCTGGACAATAACATCCTGGCTATTCACGGTTTGAATAGTTCTCGAACCAGCTCCGACGCGCTCATCAGTGCCGAGCTTGAGGCAGGCGTTGTGGTGCCGGCCAACGAGTTCCCGTTCTTCGGGGCCCTGGAGTTGCTGGCCGGCCTACGTGTGACCGAGCTGATGTACCATGCCGCTGGCGGCAGCGAATTCGATTACATCGAGTTGCAGAACATCAGTGAGACAACGCTGGATCTCACGGGCGCTCGCTTGGATGGAGGAATCACCTTCACTTTTCCGGAGATTGTGCTTGAGGCCGGCAGGCACGTCATGGTTGTCAGCGATTGGGCAGCTTTTCAGTCGGCTCACGGCACGAACATCCCCGTGGCGGGCGAATACTCGGGAAACTTGAGTAACAGCGGCGAAAGGATAGTCTTGCAGCTTCCGTGGCCTCTGGAGGCGGCGATCTTGCGATTTGAGTACAGCGACACGTGGTTCCCAACCACCGACGGCGGCGGCAACTCATTGGAGATTGCCGATCCGAGCGCCCATCCAGCCACCTGGGATTGGCCCGAAAGCTGGCACCCGGCCTCTCCGTCCCCTGGAAGGTGACCATTCGCCTTTCCTTGAACTCTGCATATCTCGTTACCTCGATACACATCAAGTTCAGTTCCGGTCCGGCGGCTAACCTTTGACCAGGCTGGATTGTCTATCTGATTTACAGCAGCTTAGCTTGGCGCAAACGCCACAATATCTCCACAGACACTGATTTTGTCCAGATCAAGTCCGAATATATGTTCATCTTTGGGCCAAAGACGCAACCTGCAAAAAAATATTGGGCGCGTAATGTATTCGATGGCCGTTGCCGAAAAAAGGATGGCAACTCTCTGAGGATGCCAGCTCTTTGAGTATTCTTAATAGTCATCCCATATCCCTGGCTATGGCGCGGGCCGATACAGCCGTATGTCGTCGATGTATACCGTACCTGTACCACCGACTGCTGCGCCACCTTTGCTGCCCAAGCCAATCCCGATCTTATCGACGTTGGTCAGATTGATCCCTCGATCGGCAAAAACCTGCAACGGGATACGCCACTGCGTCCACGAGAGGGCCGTAGCCGCATCCGGATCGTCTTGGGCCACGATTGAAGGTGCGCCGGCACGGTTGGAGACTGCCACGTACAGCGGCTCAGCCGCATTGGCCGAGCTGCCCCTGAACCACAGCGAGAGTTCCCCGACGCCTTCAGTTGTCCAGTCACGATTCGCCGTCAATGTCAGGGACGCCTCCGAATTCGTCACGCCGGCCTCGTTGGCGTACAGTAGCGGCATGGATTGAGCGCCGCCATGCACAATCGTCTGCTCGCAATACGGAGGAAACAGATAACCAACCTGCGCGCCGTTGTCGGCCACGTCCAAACCGTCAGTCCAAGTCTGCCAGATGGCTTCGCCGGCGGTGTCATCATCCGTATAGCTCTCGAAATCATCGACCAGAAGATAATTGCCAACCGTGAAACTCCAGACAGGACCTTTGACCGGATTTCCTCCATAAACCCCATCCACTCGCCAATAATACATGGTCTCCGGCTCCAGTAATCCGGGATCATAACTTTCAGCGCCCAGCGCTACGGAGTCTTTATACTCGGGCGAGGTGGTATCGGCGCTACGCACGGTGTCCTTGTCTGGCCCGAGGTATATTTGGTGTGACGCAGCGTTATCCGCTGGCGCCCAGCTCAGGATCGTTGCCATCGCCACATTCGTGGCTCCATTGCCCGGTTGTGGATCTCCGACCGCACCCGGCGTCGTAAAGGTCCAAACGTCGCCTTTGTACGTGCCGAAGCCGTCAAATTCATCGATCCGCCAATAATACACCTTTTCTCGTTCAAGCGTACCGGGAGAGTAGGACGCCGACCCGGCTGGGACGCCCACAGTGGCATGGGCCATTTCGTCATAATTATCACCGAAGTAAACAGTGTGTAATTTTGCTCCATAGCCCGGCGTCCAGCTAAGCGTCGCGGAATTCGGATCTGCGACCTCGGCTCCATCAACCGGATCCGGATTATAAGCCGTTTTCGGTGGAATGGAGAAGCTCCAGATGTCGCCTTTCCATGGACTGTTCGGATCTGCCTCGTTGACCTCGTCGATGCGCCAGTAGTACGTTGTGCCCGCGACGAGACCGTCCGGATAGGCAAATCCTGGAAAGCCGGCTACGTAAAATGTTGTCGTCTGGTTACCTCGGAATGTCTCACTTTCGTTCGTTGCATTGTTCACACCGTCAAAGTTGTCCCCCAAATACACATCGTGAGAGATGGCGAAATCACCTGGCGTCCAGCTAAGGTTCACCCACGTATCCTCAACAAGAGCCCCGTCGGCCGGATCTGGTCCTCGCGCGTATGGAATCTTTTGCAGGCCCAACATCAGGGCCCCGATTTCTTCAGCATCCAGCGCCCGGTCGTATATGACCACGTCATCCAAAAGTCCTCCAAAGGGCCGGATTTTGCCATCGTCTGGGACGCTGGCCGACTGGTTGCCGATGGCAATCTTTACATCGGGATTGGTACCTACAGCATTCCCTGCCTTGTCCTGGCTGAAGATCTCCTGGCCGTTCTTGAAGAAACGCATGAACGGATCGCCGGCATCCCAGGTCACCGCTACGTGCGTCCACTCATCGGTCTGCAAGTCTTCCGTGTCAGGAGAGCTGGTTCTTGTCGTGCCGCCCGTATCAGTCCTAAGGCGAAACTCCAGGTTATTCTCGTCATTGCCGCTCAGGATCATGGCCCAGTAGTGATCGGGTGTTCCTGAACCTTCAGACTTGGATATGATCCGTGCATCATCCTGAAAGGTAATCACGTTGATCCATGCCGCCAGCGTAATGCCGCTGCCGGTCAAATCGAATGGTTCCACCGTGGCGCGATCGCCTGCACCTCCAAACCGCAGACACCAGCCGATATCATTCCAGCCTGGATTCGTCCACTGGGGGGAGCCTTCGAAGGAACCATCGTGGCCATTGCCACTTGCATCGTGCGCGACGGTCCCGGAGCCCTCATCAAATGGCCAGTGAGCCACAAGAGCGGCCAAAGCACCGCTGGCCATATTCAGCACAATAACCAGAGAGATTAGACAGATCATTCTTCTGCACATGGCAATCCTCCTTCAAGTAAAATGGTTGATAGTGATTGGCACAAGTCTCGAATTTATGTCAAGTCACGCTGTCAATCACACCTTAGCCTATGGCTGCCGTTCCGGCCGATATAGCCGGATGTCATCAATGTATATCGTGCCTGAACCACCAGGCGCTACCATGCCGGATTTGCTGCCCAGGCCAATCGTGAACTTATCCACATCGGTTAGGTCGATGCCCTGATCTGAAAAGGCCTGGAGCAGGGTAATCCACTGTGTCCAAGTGCCAACCGTAGCTGCACTGGGATCATCGTGGGCCACTACGGCCGGGACACCGGTGGTGTTAGAGATCGCCACATACAGCGGCTCAGCCGCATTGGCTGAACTACCCCTAAACCAGAGTGACAGTTCCCCAACACCTTCGGCTGTCCAGTCGCGCGGCGTCGTCAATGGCAGAACTACTTCCGAGTTCGTTACGCCGGCCGTGTTGTCGTAGAGCAGTGGCATGGACTGCAAACCGCCGTGGATAATCGTTTGCTCGCAATACGGGGGAAACAGATAACCTACCTGCGCACCGTTGCCGGCAACGTCCAAACCGTCAGTCCAAGTCTGCCAGATGGCTTCGCCGGCGGCGTCATCATCGGTATAATTCTCAAAGTCATCAATCAATAAAAAATCAGCAGTCGTGAATCTCCATACAAGGCCCTTCACGGGATGATCTGGGTCCGCATTATAGAGTGCGTCCACCCGCCAGTAATAAGTCGTATGCCAGGCAAGGTGACCGGGGTCGAAGCTTTCGCTACCACGTGCCTTACTGCCTTTGAATTCCGGCGAATCGGTCGTGGCATTCTTGACGGCGTCTTTATCCGTGCCGAAGTATACCTGATGTGAAGCAGCATTGTCTGCTGGGGTCCAACTCAGAAGCTGGGTGTGCTCGACATCCACGGCTCCATTGGCCGGCTGTGGTGCCCCGGCGGCGCCCGGCGTCGTAAAGCCCCAAATGTCGCCTTTATACGTGGCGATACCGTCAGACTCGTCGACTCGCCAGTAGTACACCTTCTCCAATTCAAGCGAGCCGGGATTGTAGGCCACCGTCCCGGTCGGAACACCTACCGTGGCATCGCTGACCTCGCCATAGTCGTCGCCAACATACACAGTGTGCAGTTTGGCCCCCAAGCCCGGCGTCCAGCTAAGAGTCACATTATTCGGATCTATGAACTCGGCCCCATCAGCCGGGTCCGGACTATAAGCCGTCTTGGGTGGAATAGAGAAGCTCCAGACTTCGCCTTTCCAAGGGCTATTCGGATTGGCATCATTGACCTCATCGATTCGCCAGTAGTAGGTCGTTCCCGGAACAAGGCCATCCGGATAAGCAAATCCGGGAAAGCCGGCCACGTAAAACGTCGTCGTCTGGCTGCCTCGGAATGTCTCACTTTCGTTCGTTGCGTTGTTCACATCATCATAGTAGTCACCCAGATACACGTCGTGTGAGACCGCGAAATCACCCGCCGTCCAGCTAAGGTTCACCCACGTATCTTCATGAATGGCACCATCAGGTGGAATAGGATCACGGGCGCTCATGCGCGGTGGATTGGCTAACGCGTCGATCTCCATCTCCGGCAAAACGTGGTCGTGGATTCGCACGTCATCCAGAAGACCTTCGTAATGCTCTCCAGCGGAGGCGCCTCCCCGATGCCCGAATAGTAACGTCGTTTCAGTTGGCGTGCTGGGAACCTCAGCCGTGCCTGCGACCCGCAGCTCGCCATCCAAATATATCTCCACCGTCGTGGTTGTACTGTCATACGTGGTGGCTACGTGATTCCACTCGTCCGCGTTGAGCGCGCCCGGCCCGGTTCCCGTCGTTGAGCTGCCGCCGTCGAACAATTCGTTCTTCAACTCCCCGTTGCCGCGAAGCCAGACCTCATAATCGCCCCCGGCGCCGAGGATCCGCTCCTTACTCTTGACCAGGGCCGGATTGATCCAGAAGACAATCGTCCCCTGCGGCGGCGGGACGAAGTTCTGGATCGTGACCACATCATCCGAGCCGTCGAAGCTCAGCGCATTACCGGATTTGCCCGGGACCGACGCGGCGCCCTGTATGTCCCCATTCAGTCCTCCCACGGAATCTGCCGCCACGGTGACTCCGGCGGCGGTATTTTCATCGAGCCTCCAATGGTGAACCAGCCGGGCTTGAGCGGGCGAAAATCCGATCGCGAGCCCAAAAATGATGAAACATGTCAATTGTTTGCACATAGTGATCTCCTTCCAAAAGACAAAGACAGCGTGTGGGACTTGGCCCACTCTTCGTGATCTAGCGCTTGTACTTCTACGGCGTCACTGTCATATTATAGATGCGGACATCATCAACCAGGCCCGCAAAGAAACTGCCGGGTTCGAGATTCCTGCCCGCACCAATATACAAACCACCTGTTGCGCCTGCCAGATAGGGCTCTGCATCTCTTGCGACCTCTACTTCGTCTACGTACAGAATACGTTCAAACCCATTCCAAACCAAACCGACACGGTGCCAGGCGCCATCAGTCACTACGAATTCCGACACCAGCGGTAGCGCGGGGATTCGACCGCCGGAAGGGTATGACAATGCCGCCATTAATTTTCCTTCTAAAGGATCGGCCAAAAGCCAGTTCGCCCCCTTACTCTGCGAGATGACCACCTGGCCTGGTCTTCCGCCCTTGACCCAGGCGAAGACGCTGAACCTCCCGGCCGCAGGATCCAGGATAGAGGGAGTGGAAATATAGTCTGCTGCTCCATTGAGTTCAATTGCTCCGTTTACTCGACCACCGGCAGGCCGCCAGACGGGATTGCCGTTAAGGCTTCCATCGCGGCTCCCGGCGCTGTCGTAAGCGACGAAGCCCTGTGCCTCATCCAGCCTCCAGTGTGCGATGAGGCTTTTGTCCTGGAGCCAGGATTTTGCGAATACGGCTATATCTTTCCAATCGACAACGCCGTCGCCCACAGGGGCGGGAGCGACATCCGTCTCGGCTTTGTCTTGCAGCCAATACCGTGCCATCCGACAGAAATCTTCAAAGTTCACAAATCCGTCGCCGGTAAAGTCCGGCGATTTCTGTGCTCGTACCGCCGTCAGGGTGAACTGGCGAACCGCGAAGCTATCCGAGCCGGCGAAGACAAGGTGGCAGGTCTTGCCATCGGCGCTGATCCACTTGGTGGGGATATGTGCACTCTCGCCGGGATCGACGTCCCAATTCTCAGTGTAAAATACGGTCGTCCACGGCCCCCATGGTTCGGGGGCATCGTAGATGCTGAACTGGTCTATGCCGCCGGCCTGGGCGCGGCTGCGCATCACGAGAAGATAGCGTCCGAGTGGTGCGTTATATGTGACATCGATACGGTTGCAGCCGCCGGGAAAAGTGAAAACGGCTTTGCGTTCGGTTATGTCGCCGGACCATGCCGGATCGCCACGGGTATCTATGCCGGAGTAAAACTCATAAGTGTTTCTGTCAGTAATGTTCTCTATAGGCACACGGGCCAAGACGATGGTGTCGGTCTCATTGTAGGCACTTGGCGTATCAGGTGAGTACACGTAAATGTAGCCGTCCCTGGTCCCGGCGTAATCCTGTCCGAAGTTGAGAAAGCATGGATAGCCTAATTCGGCGAATTTCCATGCGCTCCAGGTCCACGTTAAGCCGTGGTCCGACGACCAGACGAGTTGGCTCTGTTGTCCGTTATTATTTGCATTACGCACCAGCATGTAAAGAGTGCCTTTGACGCTGAGCATCCCACTGGCCTTCTTGCCACTCCGTCCGTCGCCGGTTTGCTCACCGGTGGCCGAGCGGATATTGACACCGTCGCCCGGTGGGCTGCCGCTGACTCTACAAAAGCCAAGGCTCAGTTTGTTCGGGACCTTGGGCTCGAAACCCCAACCGTCGCCGTAGGCAGTGTACTGTTCACCGTCGTCCGCCCAGGTGATAGGCCAATTGTCACTACCAGCGGCCTGATGAATGATGGTTGAGGTATCAGCCCAGATCAGGGACGTAACTACCTCGCTGTGCGGGTATGGTGCATCACCGACGACGGATTGACAAATCGGCTCGAGGAAGGGCTTGAGAACATTGTAATTGCCGTCCCAGCCGCTTCGCCATCCGGAGCCAGCTCTAGCTGCGACAATGTCGAGACTGGGTATAACTACGATTAGGCTGTCGTAGAGTCCCCACGACCAGTACATATCCCGCGGGATATTGTTGAGGGTTCCGTCGCCGTTGTTCCACCAGAGCAAACCATAGTGCTCCGATGCGCCGGGATACTGAGAGGAGATATGCACGGGCAATCCAATGATTGCAGGGAACGGCTTACTGAGAGCCTCAATGAAACTCTCTGGGATAATCTGTTCATTTTTCCACTTGCCCCGGCGAAGATACAGATACCCGATTTTGGCCATAGCCTCGACGTTGGCGGAAATTCCGGAGCCAAATTCTCTTCGTCTTACTCCTTCGAGTTGATCTGGTCGGTAGGCATTATTACGCCAGGTCAGATCCGAATCAGTAATGCCCAGTTTAGAAAAAACACGGTCAAACATTAAGTTTTTGAGATCCTGTTTGTAGGCCAGGGTCAGACAATCCGCCAGCCAGTTTGCGCCGCCATCGCTATAGGCCCATGTCGTGCCCGGATCAAAAAGAAGTGGCTCGAAGCCGCCCGGTTTGTCGAAGCCCGCGGTATGCGTTGCAAGGTGCCAGATTTTGATGTTGGCCAGTCGGGGGTCACCGGCATTGGGTGGGATACCGACATCGGGGTAATATTGCTGAGCCTTGTCCTCCAGATTCACCAAGCCATCCTTCACGGCCAGTCCCAGTAATGTCACTCCAAAGGACTTCGTGGTGGATTTGAGGTCGTACCGCTTTGCCTGGTCGCCCCAGGACATGACGAGCTTTCCGCCACGGATAATGCAGCCGGAGCCTCCACCAGTCAGCGCATAGTCCCGTGCTTGCTGAAGCCTGGATTCATCCATACCGGCTTGCTGGGGCGTAATGCTTTCCCAGCCAAGTGAAGAGCGGGCAAACAAAAACAGAGCCACGAAGGTTACGAACGTCAATCCCGTTGGTTTGCTCATCCGGTTCCTCCTATTCGTGCTCAATCAATCCGGCTTCTTAAGCCTCGATGTGATGATCCTCGGCGAATCCTATAGGTCATAAGACACATATTATTATGCCAACAAATACGGAGTGAGTCAAATCATTTGCCATCATATACATTGCTTTTGCACGCTGTTGCATGTTTTGTGAGTTTGCTTGTGTCAACAATGCTCTTCAGCGTCGGTCCGGCCTGAAAACAAGAGGGGCCCATACCTCAGATTGATACGGACCCCCTAAAGCCAGCTCTGCTTGCTAGTAACCTTCTCGCTTTTATGGTTGCGGTTCCGGCCGATATAGGCGGATGTCGTCAATGTACATCATGCCGGAACCGCCAGGGGCTGCTAGGTCGGATTTGCTGCCCAGACCAACGGCGATCTTATCCACGTTGCTTAGGTTAATCCCCTGATCGGCCAAAGCCTGCAGCGGAACACGCCACTCCGTCCAAGCATCAATCGTTGCGGCAGCCGGATCGTCATGGGCTACTACTGCCGGTGAGCCAGAACTGTTGGAGACCGCCACGTACAACGGCTCGGCTGCATTGCTCGCGATACCGATGTCCTGGTTCATCCACTGACCGCTCACCGTCCCGGTGGTTGTGACGTTCGAGAACACAGCCTCACATGTGGCAGCGGCGTTGTGTGCCGTCAGGGCCAGACCAATATAGACGTTCGAGCCCATCGAGATATTCTGGGGCGTAGCGCCCGTGACAGCTTGCCAGGTGGTTCCGTTCGCCGAGTGAGAAACCGTGAAGTTACCCGAGGCGCTGCGTTCAAGCTTCACCCAATGCGGCGCTGTAATACCGGTTTGATTCGCGTTGAAACTGGCGGCGCCGGTCGTTGTGCGCCCTTGAGCGGCTACACCATTACTGGGGGTAATGCACGCAAAGGCATGTTTCGAGCCACCATCCAGCGTCTCGCGGATCATCACACCGGCCTTGGCCCAGCCGTCCGTGTTCTGGACGCTCATGACTCTGGCTGTGATCGAGCCGGCGCCGGTGAGTGTCTTATAGGCGAAGTGGAATTCGTCGCGATAGTCGCCTGCGATGCCGACATCCCAAATATCCGTACCGGAGGCGGTCAGCGTATAGGTGCCGGCGGGAGCTTCCATGAAACTGCCGACAGAACCCGGTAGGCCATGGAACCACAGCGACAATTCCGCTACGCCTTCCTCCGTCCAGTCGCGAGCGGCGCTGAGCGTTAGGACCGCCTCCGAATTCGTGACACCGGCCTCGTTGGTGTACAACAGCGGCATGGACTGGTCGCCGCCATAGACAATGTTCTGTTCGGCGTATGGGGGCAGCAGGTAGCCCACCTGAGCGCCATTGTCGGCGACGCCGAAGCCATCGATCCAGTGTTGCCAGATGGCTTGTCCGGCCGCGTCGTCATCGGTATAGCTCTCGAAGTCTTCGACGATCATGAAGTTGGCGGTCGTAAAGCTCCAGACCTTGCCTGTCCACGGACTGTCGGGATTGGTATTGTTGGCTTCATCAATCCGCCAGTAGTACGTCGTATTCCACGCGAGTTTGCCCGGCTCGTAGCTCTCATCGCCGAGGGCCTTGGTCGCCTTAAACTCCGGCGAAGCTTTGGTGGCGTTTCTCACGACCTCTTCATTGTCGCCGAAGTATATTTCATGAGAAGCGGCGGGGACTCCGGGCGTCCAGGTGAGCGTCGGCGTCTGCGAGACATCCACTGCCCCATCAGCCGGATCCGGATTGCCCACGGCGCCCAGAGTCGTGAAGCTCCAGACGTCGCCTTTATACGTGGCGATGCCGTCGAACTCATCGATCCGCCAGTAGTACAGCTTCGCCGCCTTGAGCGGACCCGGTTTATAGGTTGTCGTTCCTCTGGGCATGCCAACAGTCGCGTTCGCGACCGTATCAAAATCATCGCCGAAGTACACCGTGTGCATTTTCGCGCCAAAACCCGCCGTCCAGCTCAGGGTCACGCCCAGATCGATAGATTCGGCCCCATCGGCCGGATTTGGATTGTAGGCTGTTTTGGGTGGAATCGAAAAGCTCCAGACGTCACCCATAAAGATGGTTTCGTCCGGCGGTGCGTTGACCTCGTCGATCCGCCAGTAGTACGTCGTGCCCGGCACAAGGCCGTCGGGATAGGCGAAGCCTGGAAAGCCTGCAACATAAAACGTTAAAGCCTGGTTGCCTCGGTACAGGTCTGAGTCGCGTGTCGCGTCGTTCACATCGTCAAAATGATCGCCCAAATACACGTCGTGCGAGGCGGCAAAATCGCCCGGCTGCCAGGAAAGCGTTATCCAGGTATCCACATGTAGGGCACCATCTTTCGGGCTGGGACGACTCGCGAACGGTTGGGCGCCGGCGGCTCCCGCAAGGCCATTGTTCATTATCGCTTCAATATTTTCAACCGCCAGAGCAACATCGAATAAGCCAACCTCATCGATGAAACCATCAAAAGGAGAAGCCGTATCGTTGGAATGGACCCCTATCCGAACAGGTTGATCATCGTACATGATCTCACCTTGTCCGGGGTTGCTGGACACATTTTCACCATCCAGATAGAGTGTCGCAGTGGTTCCATCATAGGTCAGCGCCAGGTGATACCATGTATCGGCTTCAATCGCTGGGCCTGTCACAAACGTTGTAATATTCCCAGGTCCGAATGCCAAACCCCCTTGTACCGTCCCCTCTTGATGAACTCTGAATACATATCCGGCCATATCATTCCAGTCATTGCCCGTCTGGAATATATGACCATAGCCGTCCAGCTTTCTCGTATTGAACCAAGCCATGATCGTAAAGTGTGGGGTTTTCATGCTTTCCCCGGTGGCAAACTCAATGTAGCTCCCAGCGCCGTTAAACTCCAGAGCACCGCCAAATTTGCTCTCGTTGGTCCACTCGGGACCATGAAGCGTTCCGTCATTGCCGTTGCCGGAAGAGTCCTGAGCTACATCACCTCCCCCTTCATCAAAAAGCCAAATTCCTACAATAGTCTCGGTATCAACTTCGGCATAGCTTTGTCCCGCGAACATCAAAGTAACCATAATACAACTAATGCAAATAATGGTTATGCGTGTCATTTTTTCCTCCTAACTTAATTGAACATGATGGGAAATTTCGCTCCGGCCACATACCGAACCAGACGATAGGACCTTCACCTTCCTAAAAATTTCACTTACACTGCTTATAAAACTTTGCGATGTGCCGCCGTATCTTTTCTTCAAAACTCGACATGACCCGTCAACCAGAGAAGGGAAGATTTTCAGACGTTCACAGGCACCTGTCAGAGGCGCATCTGTTCAAAACCGTTCCGATCTTCCATCCAAAATGCCGAATTGCACAATGACCTGCCCGTTCGCCTTCGCTTGGGGCGAGACTTGTGCGAAAACGAACTCTATCTTTCATTTATACCTGATCAAACGCCTTGAAGTCAAGGGAAATCTCTAAAATCATGAACAGACAGGCCCCCTTCAAACATGTCGATTTTATACTATAGGGAGCAGGAACACACTGGATTTCAGCCTCACTATTACCTGGGATTTCCCATCTACACTTCACAAAAATTCTTCTGCACGCCTGTAGTTCTAATAATTTCAAAATCCTATTGAGACTGCTACAAATTTCCGGAAGATGTAGGATGCCGTGCCGCAAAAAACACCGAAAAAGTCAAGCACTTGCGTTAAGGATCCGTTTATTCAGATTTTTTTCAAACCACCACCATTGCTCTCCATACCACAACGAGGATGCCTCAAAGAAGATTTTTTGTGGCAACAGGGATTTTAGTATTTGACTTTAAGTTCGTCATGGGTCAATGGTTATTCTTGGGATTGGGCTGGAATCAAGATAAGTCGTCTTGATAGAGAAAAGGAAAGACAATGAAAACAACACGACCCATCAAAAAACACATCACACTGTTCACTGTAGTCTTACCACTGGTCGTCTTGGCGCCGGCTTTTTCCGGAACGGCCGATGCGCAGCGAACACTGCTTGGAAGACAGATTCGTCAACACTGCGCAGAGCGGGAGATTTCGGGTGGTATCGTCGTCTATCTCGGAAATCCGGACCAGGATTTACTCAGGGACCTCGCCGGGATGTCAAGGGATTCGTTCCTGGTAAGGGGATTG
>Ga0209427_10002250_pt1 | contig 22693 bp, 24 predicted proteins | sample DeeMarSWOR136_30_FD_187465 | JGI IMG/M metagenome (GOLD analysis project Ga0209427, IMG submission 187465) | Marine sediment microbial communities from White Oak River estuary, North Carolina - WOR-1-36_30 (SPAdes) (version 2) | ecosystem: Environmental > Aquatic > Marine > Intertidal zone >...
CAAATAAGGAATCCTGTGGGGGATGTTCATGAAATACTATAGGATCGTCTCTAAACCTAACGTTTTCATCTTTAATATAACCATTTAAATATATATTAATACCAACTCTGACACTTTGAGGGTGAGAAACAATTCCATAAACGCCAGGCTGACCATATAAAATCGAAATATAATCACTAAGGTAATCCAAAATTGCTAAATCATGTTCAACTACAATCACAGTCTTATTCTTTTCCGATAAAGTACGAATTAATTTTGCCATATTTATTCGTTCACTGACATCTAAATAGGAACTCGGCTCGTCAAATAAATATATATCTCCATCTTTAAGATAAGCAGCAGTAATAGCCACTCTTTGTAATTCTCCTCCTGATAATACTCTTATATCTCTATCCAAGATTTCAGAAAGATTTAATTTCTCTGAAATCTGATCTAGTTGTTCTACTACATCAGTTTTATTTAAAAGATCGAATACTCTTCCTGATACAAATTTAGGGATCGTAGTGATATTTTGGGGTTTATGAATAATCTTAACTTCTTCTTCTTTGAGTTCAGTAAAGTATTGATGTAATTCAGAACCTTTAAAATGATCAATAATCTCTTTCCAATCTGGAGTTTTATCCCCAAATCTCCCAAAATTTATAGTTAATTCATTAGATAATATTTTTAATAATGTACTTTTACCTATTCCGTTTTGTCCTATTAATCCAAGTACTTTTCCTTTTTTAGGTATTGCCATACGAAATAAGGAGAATTGATCTGGACCATATCGATATGTTATTTGATTCTCCAATGGATCGGGTAGGTTTACAATACTAATTGCATTAAAGGGACATTTCTTAATACATATACCTTCTCCAGAACATAAACTCTCCGTAATTATAACATACTTCTTATCAGGGCTTAAAATTATTGTTTTATCCCCTGTTCTCACTCTAGGACAATATTTTATACATGGTTTTTGACCAAAAGGGCTGCATTTGTCGGGTTTACAAAAATCCTTATTTAAAACAGCAATCCGCATTATATTGCTCACTATAATTTAATAGCAAAAGTAACAAATATAATTTACTTACGTTAAATATACTATACATAAAAGAAAAATTTTTCTAATAAAGAATATTACTTCATTAAAGTAGGGCCAGATAGTCAGTAAATTTGAGTCATGATATTCTAATTCATTGGTTATAAAAAATTATTCAAGAAATTTATATCCAAAAACCTATTAAAATAACATTTTAAAAAGTTAATCTCAGTTATACTATATCACATTAGAAATATTACATGAATTATATTTTATGTTTTTTTAAGAAGTAAATTTGAGGAAAAAAGTAGAAAAGTTAGAGATTTGCAGTTTTACTATAATTTATGTATTATTAAACGATTTTTCAGATATATCTATCAAATTCTTTTAACTAAAAAAAGTGGTCAGTGTTTAGAGTAATTTATATCCTTGCTTGATGAAGAATAATTATTGAAAGATATTTAATTTCTAAATCATCATCTTGAAAAAATAAGTTTAGTAATTATAAATTAACTGCTGTTTCAGAATCATAAGGTTTTGTGGCTTGATTTTCTTGCTTGCCTTTTTTCTCTTTCCTCCTAAATAACTTTCTTTTTTTCTTTTCTTTCAAGGCTTTATAACATTCTTTGCAATAAGAAAAGCCCTCATCTATCATCTCTCCGCACTTTTTACAATGTTTATGAGGATAAATATAGGTTTCAGTTTTTTTTTTATATCTTTCAAATTTACTCAATTTAAATCCTCAACTACTTTTATTAAAATAATTACTTATGGATTATAACTTTTTCACACCATTTTTATCGATTTTGATTCGAAAAAATTGAGCTTTTTTTAGTTGACTTGTTATTTCTAATGGATATGCAGGAAATTTTGAAGAGAATTTATCTTTATTTATAATTAACTCATTTAGGTTATCTCTCCAATAATTTAAAATGGTTTCTATTTTATTTGAATTAACTAATGCAAAAACAGAACCTCCACCACCCGCTCCAGTTAATTTGGCAGCATATACATCAGGGTTTTCTTCTATTATTTTAATTAAAATATTATTTGCTAATCCAATCCCAAATTCAAAACCCGCGTTTTCCATTACTCTATTCATAATTATAGTATTCTTTTTAAAATATTCTCCTAATAACTTCCAATTACGGCACATTATTGCAAATCTTGATTTCCAAGCTATTTTTCCTAATTCTTTATAGCACTTAATAATATCAAGATTGTTTTCTAAATAGATTTTTCTTAATTTTCTATGGACATCTCCACTTTCATGAAGTATTCCTGAATAACATACAATTATAGGAATATCATTTAAACCATATACTTTATCGATTCTATCATAGACTGCTAAAGGCTCTTTTGATATTTCTTTATGGAAAAGCTTACCATAATAGGAACAAAAACTCAAACCACCCCTACTTATTACATATCGGTCTCCATAGCCTGCTGTAATTCTTAAATCTTCATCCTCAATTTTAGTCGCCATTTCTGCTATTATATCTTTATTTATTGGAAACTCATGTTTCTTCACATGTTTTAAGTTATTAAAAATATTGAAATAATTAGCAAATCCATAAAGAATGGCAATTATTATTGCAGCGCTTCCTCCTAAACCACTTTGTAAAGGAATAGTTGAGATTAACCCAATTTCGAAATTAGAATTATTAAACATTTCTTCAAAATATGAACTCATTCTAATGAATCTAGAAATACTAGCATAAATTAACTTATCTTCTCCCTCAGTTTTCCGCTTGATTTCATCTCTACTCTTTAATAATTTTTCATCTCTAATTATATCCATAGAATAATTATTGCCATGAATTTTTAATTGATATATTTTTAATTTACTTTCTTGATCAACTTTTTTAATATAAAAGAATGCTGAAAGTGGATTCTTTTCACCATTGATCGCTAATGATGGCATCCAAAAATCACCCTCTACAGCATCTAAAGGATTTATTAAATTAATCCTAGAAGGAGCTTGCACTATTAAATCTGGGTTTAAACTATATAAGAAATTTTTAATATATTCTAGCAATGCTACTACCAAATATAGAAAATAATTGATTTAATATAAAATGGATGATATTTTAAGTTTTAATGTAGAAATCAGACATAAATCTTTTAAATTAGATTAATAAAAAATAGTGTTTTTATAATTTTTATCTAAATCAATAATAATATGGTCAAAAAAGGAAAATATAATTTATTGTCATATATAGTTGACAAGGATTTAATCTATTACAAAAGCATTAGCAGGAACAAGAAAATAATAGCATTTGCGTTACTAGAAACTAAAAATACTACTTTTATTTTAACTACCTTAAATGATTTTTTGAAAAAAAGGTTTATCAAGTATTATTCCATTCAATTAAATACGTTTGAAAATAGTAAGAATCTTTATATATTGAATTTTGAGGACTATAAAAAAAGTAGAATTCTTCAAGTTTTTAATTTAATATATCATCACTTAATTGATAATAGCATAGTCTTTAAATTTCTGAAAGGTAAACTATTAGAAAAGAGATTTTTAGCATTGATTTTCAAATACCCAAATATTAATATATTGATTAATGTTTTAAAAAGTTCTATTTTAATCACACACCAAAAACTCTCTAAATTACTAACATTTTACAATATTAATTTAACTAATACAAAAAATAAGAAATCATTTATTCAAAATTTTATACGTATTATAAATAGCTTTAAACGTAAAGGTTATTTAATCTTTAATCTTAAAATCAGTAATAATGACAATATTGAAGTCTCAGCTTATTTTATAGATATTTGTAGAGTTAATGAGAATATTTTTAATCTTGAAAAAGCTATAAATGATTTTTTTAATGAGGATCTTATTAAGATACAATACATAAAAAAAAAAACCATAGTTAACTACTTATGGAGATTAAAGATCTCAGATAACTCTTATTTATTTGAAGATAATAAAAGTTTATTTCCAAGAAAGAAAGGTTTTTCCTATGAATCAATTTTAGATCAGTTTGAAAAGAGCTTGTTAGCTAATCAAATTATATACCTTAAACTCAATAAAAACTTGTATCTAATCCAACAAAAATTTATTTTTTTAATATTCTCAAAATTAGATCTTAATGTACTCTATAAGATTATTGATAACTATTATCCAAAATATAAGATATTTATTTTGCTCCTGCTAAAAAAAGAGTATGAAGAACTGAAAAAAATTAAGACAATTAAATTTATAAGAAATATTAAAATTTTATCGAGGAAGAATTTTAAAAAACTTGATTACTATAATTTCAAGAAATAAGAACTAAAAAATTCCTAAATCTATTGCGATATCTTGTGCTGAATTGTTTGGATGAAGTTTTATAAAAGCTTTTTTTTCTCCTTTTGGAGTAATCATAGTATTGATTTTGATAACTTTCACATTATGAATTTTTTCAATAGCTCTTTTAATTTGACTTTTATTGACAAGTCTATTAACAATAAATACAAGTTTGTTTTCTTTTTCAATTAAATCAAAAGTTTTTTCAGTAATTAATGGTCTTATGATAATAGAATAAAACTTTTCCACTATAACAACACCTCATAATTATTTAGTTCATTAAAAGCAGATTGTGTCCAGACGATTAATCTTCCTGGGAAGCCCCCTGGAGCTAAACTATTAATAGATAGATTTTCTAATTTAACAACTTCAGTACCGGGTATATTTCTAGCTGCCTTTACGATTCCAAAATCGTCCTTAATAATAATTAATATACCTATTTTATTTTTGTATTTACGCCCTCTTGATTTTCCCTTTCCCGGCCTTATCTTTCTTTTATCCTTAATTCCTGCTAATTCCTCTTTTAATCCTATATTACATAAAATTGAGTACACTGAAGATGTTTTTTTTATAGTTTGTATTTTATCATCAATAACTAAAGGAAGACTGAGTATATTATTAAGATTATAACCTCTATTTTCAACCCATGACACATTTCCTGAAGCTGAAAGTGCTGAAATCATTGACAATTTATTTACTTTTTTATTTATCTTTTTGCTTATTTTTTTTTCAGATTTTATTGGATGTGATCTTCTGCCACCCCTAGCAAAAGGGACCGTTCCTACATTTCTTGCTGTAAGAAAACCTGAACCTTTTATTCTTGGAGCTCTTGATAAACCAAACCCAGTCCCCCAGCTTTCTGATGTGTTTCTCAATCCAGCTTTTTTATCTCTTCCTTGAATTTGTTTATTCCTACTTTGGTAAACTGTACTTGATATTTGAATAAGATCTTTTCTTGGTTTAACTTTAAAAACTTCTGGAACATTAATTAACCCTTTTTTATTTCCTTCTAGATCATAAATATTCACTTTTTCCATAATAACACATCACTTTTCATATTTTATCTGCGTTGTTGGCTTTCACGACTAAGAAAACTAATTTCGGGTGTTTTAACCTCAAAAGAATGTATTGGCCTAATAGTCTTTCTAATCCTAATTAATCTTTTTTTAGGTCCTGGAATCGATCCTAAAATTAACAAATAGTCTCCTTTCACCAATCCATATCTAATAAATCCTCCTTTAGGATTTATTTCTTCCTCATTTTCACCAATTAACATAATTCTTTTGTGGTATTCAGTCCGCTGATGAAATCCTAATTGTCCTGCGCGAGGTACTGTATATAGAACTCTTGCTGGATGCCAAGGTCCAATACAAGCAACGGCACGTCTAACTTTGCTATTTTTCCTTGTTAGTATTTTAATACCAAATCTTTTGACGGGACCTTGATATCCTTTTCCTTTAGTAACCGCAATTACATCAACAAGTTCTCCTTCATCTAATACATCTCTAGCGCGGATTTCATTACCCAAAGCATTAAAAGCAAAGTCTAAAGCATCTTTTGGACTGTTGTTTGCATTTACTTTAATTTCAATTATATCTGGTTTTTTTCTTGGTAAAGATGTTTTGTATGGTTGGGTTTGAAAAATTCCTCTAATCTCAGTAGTATAATCTATTCTGTTTGAAATTTCTTTTTTTATCTTCTTTAAGTCATAATCCTCTAGATTGGGTAAATTTATTTTTCTTGCAAGGAAATCTGTGAAATTATTAGCAAATAATTCACCAACAATAAATTTACCATAATCATCTTCATTATAAACCCTGATTCCCATTAATATCAAGGGGGGTGTTTCAATTATAGTTACAGGTTTCATTAATTCTTTCCCATAGTATGGGTTATTTGGTTGATCTTCAATGTATGTTATATGAGTCATTCCTACTTTGAAACCCGCAAAACCAAGAAAATTAATCTCTCCTGAATTATTTATCCAATGTCTCACCCTACCTTTTATCAATGCAGCTCTTTTCCTTGGTAAGAATGCTAATGATCCGTGTCTTGGTGCGTGTTTTTTGCGATGTCCCATATTCAATCACTAACTTTGGGATAAGAATTTTTTAAAATAAATAAATTTTTTTATTCAATTTCCCTCCAAGCATTTGGTAATAGATAAAAATGGGTTATTTAAATTTTTCTTTATAGAATGAAAATTAAATGGTTTTAAAAAATCATAGTTATTTTAACGAAGAGGAAAAAATTAATGGTAAAAAAGAATTAACTCTAATTATTGATTGTTTCAGATGTTCAGAAGCAAATAAAAGTATTTTTGATAACATTAATTGCCAATCTTGCCTATTATATAATTTGTATATTAATAAAAATAGAAAAATTGATTATATCTACTTATTATGGAATGATATTATCATAAAACCAAATCAATTTAATTTAATCATTGAGTATTTTCAGGAACTAAAAAAAATCAAAAAGCATTATAAAAAAATTAAATATATCAGAAACCAAAAGTGTAAATATAAAGAATTTAAATGTTCCTTTTTTTCAAATTCTTCATTCATCCAGGGATTACATCATCTGATATATTACAACCCAATAGAGTTATATTCTAATATTATAGAGAAATTATTTAATAATAAAAAAGTAAACCCAATTAATTCAATATGTCAAAAATGCCGAGCCATTTTAAATAGTTCGCTAGAAAAAATTCTAAAAATATTAAATAGTCTAAAAATAATACAGAAATTTCAAGAATTCCAACAATACAAACAAACTTTGAAAAATAATATTAACTTTTATGAATTTTTTCTTACTAATTCTCAAACTTTAAAGAAAAGAACAAAAGAGTTTGAAGGATTAAATAATATTACAGATTTGTTAAAAACTTATTATTTTGGAAAGTATTCTTCTTTTCAAGCGTCAATATTCAAGATTCCGTATGAAAATGAAAAAATCTATCTTGTAAAAAATTTTTTGGAAAAAAATGAAAATGAAGATTATATAGAAAAATTAATTCAAGATGTTAAAACTAATATTAATGAAATTGAGTTTAATGATATAGTCTCTATTGAAAATTTAATTAGAATTTATAGAGAAGAAGCAATAAAAATTCTAAATTCAAGATATAACTTATCAAAAATTATAGAAGATAGAATTAGTTTTATTGTAGCAATTAAAAAGCTAAATTTTGAGAAGCTATTTCCATTATTAATCGATGATTATATTGAAGAGATTTTTATAGATTCACCCAATGATGAATTATATATAAATCACCAAGAATTTGGTAGATGTAGAACTAGTATAAAATTTACTAAAAAAGATATTGAAAGAGTTAAAACGCTATTAAGATTATATAGTGGCAAAAGACTCGATTTACAGAATCCAACTTTAAAATTTGTAATTAAAAATAAATTTTTCTACTGCCGATTTGCTATTGATGTTGAACCGCTCCAAATTTATAATTTTGCTTTAGATATTAGGAAACTAAATAAAAATATCTTCACAATTCAAGATTTGCTAAAAAATGGAACATTAGATTCAACTTTGGCTTCATTTCTCTATTTTAACTTATTACGAAGAAAAAATATAACCGTCACTGGTGAAACAGATACTGGTAAAACTACATTGATTAATGCGTTAGATTTAATTACACCTAAGGAATTTAGAAAGATTTACATTGAAAACGTTATAGAATCTTTAAACCAATCAGATTTTGGCAAACATCAACTAAAGTATAAAGTAGATTCATTAGAGAATAATAATAAATTTTCAAAAAGCAATCAGATTAAAACATTATTACATCGAACTCCAGATATAATTTATTTAGGAGAAATATTAACTAAAGAAGAGTGTGAAGCGATGTTCCATTGTTTGGCTGCAGGTTTGCGAGGTTTTCAAACCATCCATGCTAATGATATAGGATCATTAATAAACCGCTTTTTATTTCACTTTAATATTGATAAATCATGCCTGGATGATCTGGATTTAATAATACTAATGAAGAAAGATATAAAAAAAAGAAGGATTATTTCAATTTCAGAAATTAATAATACTCAAATTGAAAATTCAGATTTAAATAATCCGATTTTCTTATTTAATCCAGATTTAGAAAAGTGGGAAATCCATAAATCACTTTTTCATACTAATGTAATTAATAAATTGAAAAAGTATGAAAATTTATCAGAAGAACTATTTTCACAATTTCTTAATATTTATGAAGATATCTTCAAATTTCTTTTGAATAATGAGAAATTACAAAATTTAGAATTAGTGAATCTTTTTCACAAAATTTCCTACTTTTCATTTAAATCAATAAAATCTATTAAGGTTTTTTGGAATAATTGGAAAAAGGAACGAAGTTTAAATTTTTAAATTGGAATATAATTACATGACTAATTTACTTGAAAAATCATTGTTAGTGGGTTTTGGAGCTTTTATTTTGGTAATCTTTTCCTCTCTTATAATACCATTAATAGGAGAAATTATAGAATTTGATAAAAACGAAAAAAATGATTTAGAATCTTACTTAACACTTGTTGAGAAAATTGATCAAGGTGTAAATTATATAATTGATAACAATGATAAAGAATTTTTAAATCAAATTCAATATCCAAAAGATCTAAATATCACATTTATTGATAGTTATATTATTTTTAATTTTTTGATTGACAAAAATCATTATGAGAAGGTTATCGCCTATGATGAGTGGTTATTTAATAATTCCTTTTATAATCTGGCCCCTCAAATTTATCTCTTAAGTGTATCATATAAAAGATTGCTAATAAATGTCTATTTTTATAATTTATATTAATTTTTTTAATTTATGAAATCTATTAATTTATTTATTCAGATCTGTAGGGATTTCCATAAGTTTAAGATACCCAAATTAAAGTTTAAGGATTTGAATAACAGATATAGAATATTATATCGTCAAATATACAATATTGAAGAAGATGATGTAAATAAAGCAAGTTTTATTTTATTCTTAATAGCATTTATCATTTCAATTGTTCTATCTATAAATTTTACGAATATAAATATTATAATTATTATTCTTTATTCAATAATTTTATCCTATATCTTTTCTTACAGATTTAACCTAATTCCCTACAATGATCTTAAGAAGAAAGAGTCCTCAATTAATGCAATGCTTTACTTCATTAAAATTGATTATTCTTTCATTATAAAAACTTTAGAAGAAAATTCTGACAATTGCATAAACTTCATTTTACTAATTAAAAACTATAAAATACCCCTCTCTGATATTTTTAGTAAAATTTTAAAAAAAATTCTTGAAGGCGCGCAACCTGAAAAAGAATTATTAAAATTAACAACGCCTTCTGAAGATTTTGATAAGTATTTAAAATCTTTAATAATTAATGAATTCAATTATGATGAAGATTTTTATATTGAAAATTCTTTAGAAAAACAATTTAAAATTTATTTAAATGAAATTCAATCAAAGATAAGTATATTTATTTTTATTGGTTTATTTTTTCCAATAAGTCTTTGTTTTCTAATTCTATTTCAACTAATAAATCTTATTTTTCTGTTTTTTTTGATTCCATGTTTCTCTCTTACTTTGAATTTTCTTTTTAAAAAATTTCTAAGAAAAAATTCTTATATAATTGGAATATTAAATGGATTTTCAAGTTCTGAAAAACAAAAATTTGATGATTTCTTAATATTTTTAAAGATTTTTGCTATAAATTTAAAAAGTCAAATTTCTCCAGAGTTAGCATTTCTAAATTCAATCTCACCAAAAAAAAAAATTCTCTTTTCTTTACAAGAGCCTATAAAGAATAAAATAAACTCACTTCTTAGTTTTGCTTATCCGTTCAAGGAAATAATAAAATTCTTAAAATTTGAACTAAAATCATTCCGTTATAATATAATATTAGATATAATTGGTAAATTTTTAGAGCAAAATGCTTTATTTACATCTGATAAAATATTAGATCTTTTGAAAATTATTAATAAACACCAAGAACTTGAAGAAAGATTAGAAGTAATCATTAAAGGAGAAAAATTTAGAACATTCTTTTTTATATTTTTATTACCGGTAATAACAGGAGTCATTACGGGGATGTTTCCTCTTTTTATATTAATAACTAGAAGTATGGAATTGAATGGAAATATAACATTAAATGTTGTTAATAATCCTGAGATTATTAAGTATATTTTAATAATATTAATAACTTTCTTATTAAGTCTCTCTATAACGTCCAATTACTTCCTAGAATTATTGAAATTTGATAGAAAGTTATTAGTAATATTTATATCGGATGTTGTATTCATTTTGGCCTTTTTTATCTCATTTCTAAGCTTAATAACTCTTATTTAAAAAAATCATTATTAGTAATAAATAAAGAGATATATCATCTCTATAAATAATGATATGCCAATAAATAAGATAATGATATTCAAAGAGTATATAATATATTTGAAAAAGAAATTATCTTCTAAATTATTAAAATATACAAATAATTCTAACTTATTTAATAATATATAAAAAGGGATTAATAAAATTAAAAAAATTAAGAATGAGAGAAAACTTGTAAGGTTATCGGAAGAAATTATTGAATATATAAAGATTAAAATAATTACTCCAAAAATTGTGAAGATTTCAATTAATAATGTGTTTAAATAATACATTTCATTATTTATTTTGCATCAAATTATTAAAAGTTATAATTTTGTTGATCTAAAATAAGTAAATGAAACGCCTTCTCCGTCGAATTATATTATATAAATAATATAAATAATTATAAAAGAGTTTTAGTTCGAAAAGAATATAAAAGATAAAAAGATGACAATAATTATGAGAAATTTAAAAATTAAAGGTTTAAAATTTAATAAGGGAAAATATCATTTATTCAATGATCGTTTTGTTTTTTTTCCTCCTCAAGTAATTGATATATTATCATCAATTTATGGTGAAGGAGTAAAATCTTTATTAGTTTGGTTAGGTAAAAAAGCAGGTTGGAGATTAATACAGAATTGGGATGAAAATATAAAACCAAAGACTTTAGAAGATTTAGTTGATCAATTCTGTAATTTATTAAGTAGTCATGGTTGGGGTCGTTTCATTCCTACGGAAATTTCTGAGACTATAATTTTAGTAAAACTTTTTCGTAATATATCCTCTGAGTTAGAAAATAAATCAAAATACTTCTGTTATTTTATTACAGGTTTATTAACGGGCTTTGGGGAATTTGCATTATATCGGGTAAATGTTTCTGAAACCCTATGTTGTCTTGAAGATTTAACCTTAGATTATTGTGAATATAGAATTGAAATAAAAGAATAAATTTATCTACCAAGGGTCCCATTCTTCAGGATTTAATTGCTCATTGTCCTCTTCTTTAAGATTTTCATCAGAATTTTTAGGATTGTATTGATAAATATTATCACTCATCTCTGTTATTTTTTGAAACTGATGGGATTCACGATCAATTAGATCAGACTCCTCATTTCTTAAAATTGAGTCTTCTCCCATCACAACATCTTTGAAAGCCCCCATTAAAGATAAAAAATTATAGAATTCTTCTTTATTCATCTCAACTCTCACAGAAAGATCATTATCTAGAAGTGTAAATTTAATTATTCTGACCTTTCCACTTATTTCTACAGATGTGAGAACAATATTTTGGGTCTTATTCTTTAATTGAATTTTCCACGAAGTCTCTCGAGTTTTTTCAATTTCCATGAATTAAAATTCACACTTAAAATTAATTCTTATTCATAAAATTAATAAAAATTATCAAATTTAAAATTAATTTGTAGTGATTAAATTAGATTATGACATTTATATAATATATTATATAATAGGAAAAACTTATAAGAACAATTAAAGGAGGTCGAATTTGACATAAAATTTGCATTCTTTTCTTTTCGCAATTATAAAATAAATAAATAGTTCTTATCACAATTTGATCACATTTATAACGTCTTAAATTTGAGAAATCCAAAAATTTGTAAAACCATAGGAGATACAATTTTTGTATAAATGAAAGTTTTAAACATGTATCAAAAAGTGCTAAAAATGGCCCGAATTTTTTTAATGTGTTATTTTGGATGAAGTTTATTGTAAAGATTAAAATGAAAAAGATTGAAAATAATAAAAATAAAGAAAAAGTGAATTTTAAATCCAAATTCTGAATAGGATGTAAAAGAAAAATTAAAATGAATAACTTAGCATCACTTCCACCAATAATGTTTAAATTAAATAGAAGAAATGAAAATATAAATGCTAAAAAAAAAAAAATCCTCTCAAACTTATGAATAAAAAAACCATTTCAAAAGATAACAATGATAATTCAAGAAAATTCAATAACAATCCAGTTATAAAATAATACTTGAAAAATATATTTGGAATCTTTCTGTATTTTAAATCCAAAACTATAAAATGAAAAAATAAAAAACTCAGGTAAGATAGATAGATAAATTGCATTGTAGGAATCATATTTTTATAAATCACTTTCCCAAATATCAATAAAATGTTTTAGACTACGTGCTTTAATATTTTCAATTTTATATCTAAAAATTTTTATACGGCCAAATTTCTTTTCTTGTATTAAACCAACTGCTTTAAGGTAATTCAAGTGCTTTAGTACATTTAAATAGTTCAATCTAGTATATTTTATTATTAATGATATAGTAAGTTCTTCATTTTGAGCCAAAGTTTTTAAGATTTTTACCTTTGCTTTTGAGCCTAATAAGTCTTCAATTGAATTCTTTTTATCTAATGATATCATGACTAAATCTGGATCCCTTTTGAGATTAATAAATCAATAATACATTTTTCTATTTTAGGCAAATATATTTCAGGAATTTCAATTAAAGCCCTCCTTCCCTTTATTTTTTCACTTAATAGCTTAACTAATATAATATTTTCATTCTTAAATTCCTGAAGGTAATTCCACAATTGAGAATAAGACCTAGGTTTCAATCCAATATTTTCACATATTATATTATATAGTTTTAAACTTTCCAAAAAAGAAATTGTGTAATCTTCATTTTTTTTAAGAGCTTTAACAATTGCAAGTAGGAATGATAACTTTTGAGTTGACATATATTTTAAAATATCTAAAGTTGAATATGGAAGCATTTCCTGGGTTCCTAGGCGTACACACTCGGGAGTTATGAACTTTAAGCCCTTATACTCAGCAATTTTACATGCACGCCACAAAAGATTTAATCCGTATCTTATATCACCGTTTAATAAATTCATTTCGGAGATCATGTGAATTATTTTTTCAGATATAATATTTTTCTTCAAACTAATTTCTGCTCTATATTTTAAGATATCAAAAATTTGGTCCTTAGAATAATCCTTAAACTTTATGATATTTGTTTGCAAAGTACTAACTGTACTATTGTCTAGATTATTTAAACATGAAATATCTCTTATTATACCTATAATTGATATCCTTTGTTGTACATTAAATGAATCATCGTTAATCCTAGTTAGTAAATAAACTAGATCTTCTCTCTTATTAATTAGATAACTTAACTCATCTAATACAATTAAAATATGTAAATCATATTTATTAAGCAAATCAATAAGGGCTTCTAAGAGATCTTGTAAGGAATATCCCCTTTTTGGGAAATTTGGATTTAATAATCGAATTATCCTAATCAGTACTTTATAACTAGTTCTCTCTTTTCGACAATTTATATGAATGTATTTGATCGAGACTTTTTTTTTCTCAGATGCTTCTTCTAAAATTTCTCCGAACAACTTTAAAGTAACTGTTTTTCCAATCCCTATTTTTCCAGTTATTAAGATTTTTCTGGATATTGAGTTTGGGTGTGTTATTAAGTTTAAAAATAGTTGAGATAATAAAGATAATTCTTTATGTCGATGAGGTAATTTATCTGGAACATAATTAATATCAAGCTTGCTTTCATCTTGAAATAATGACGGCTTTTTTAATAATTCTTTGAAATATTCCATGATAAAAATAAATCAATTAAATTTTTATTATCAATAATGAAAAATATCATTTATAATAAAATACAGAGTATCAATTTTTTATTTGAACAATTTAATTGCGTACCAAATAAAGATTAAATAAAAAATTAACATTATATTAATTTACGGCATATTATTCATATCGAATCGCAAAATTATAAAAATAGGAAAAATATGTCGGAAAAATTATAATTTCAAGGAGTTTCATTCACCTGGGTATTAAATTATAAAATTAGAGAATAATTTTTTAAGTAACTAATATCTAAATGTAATTTCATTCAACAACTTTTCCTTTTTCAGTTTAATCTTTATTAATAAGAATAGCGGACTTATCGAAAAAAAACCTATTATTAGTATTAGTAAAAAAACATTTATGTGAAAATGACTTTTAATTTTTTGATTAGAAGAAAGGTTGATTTTAAGGATTAAAGATAATGTTTTGTTCTGTAATAAATTTGTTCCATTGAAGAATATATTAATTATGAATAAATCACTGCTTTCTTTAATAGGGAGAAAATATAAACTTATTTCAATTTTTAAAAATCCATCTTTATCAGTATTATAGGTTTGTAAAAACATTGTAGACTCATTATTGAAAATTTTTAATATAATAGAATGATTATTAAGAGGGGTTAACGTACTATTAAAGTAGTAATAAAAAAATAAATCCATATCCAAAACGTCATTTATTTGTAAATTATTATTGAAATTAATAACATCAATAAAAACAGAATTTTTTTCAATAATGAGATCAAATAAGAATTTGGAATCATTATAAATCCGATTATTTGATATTTGAAAACTCAAAATATTATATCCTATTGTTAAGTGAGTAACAGTTGAGACAGAAATATTAATTGTATTTAATTCATTTAGCGAATAATTAGATTCATAAAGAAGTGAAAAATTAGAAATAATATTAAATATAACAATCTGATTAATTAAATAGGGAGTATTTTCCAGAAAAGGATCATAAAATTTTATAGAAAAATTTAAATTTTTTCCATATTCTATACGATTCTTAAATCCAAAAATTTGAAAAAATAAATTACGTTTAAAAATTATTATCTCTCTTGTTTCCAAGAAATTTTCCTGTAGATACATAGTATCAATATGAAAATAATAGCTATAAAATTTAATGTAGAAGATATGAGAGTAGTTATTATCAGTAATATTTAAAAATTCAATCTTTAATTCCCAATCTTTATTAAAATTACCAATTTCATCATATTTTGAGGAGTTCCAAATAATTTTATCTTGGCTATTATAAATCTGAATCTGAATGTAAGCAATTTCATTATAAATATTATAATTCAATTCCCAAGAAGCATTTATTTTAATAGTTTCATCAATAAAATATTTTTGTTTATTTAATTCCAAAGAATCTAATTTACAGTAATAACCATAAGTAGGGGGAGAAATTGTAATAAATATTAAAGGAATTAATAATAAAAGTATTAAAGTGATTCTTTTTTTCATATAACAGTTTTCTGTTTAAATGTATAAAAACCAATCTAATTACAAAAAAATTTATTTTATCAAATATTTAATTATAAAAAAAGAAAAGAATCGATTTTTAAAAGAGAAATGGGAAAAGTAAGAACAATTTTAATTAAAAATATCTCGAAGGAATTGATTAATAAATACCCAGATGTATTCACTACTGATTTTGAGGAAAATAAAAGATTATTAGATAAATATCTTGAAATTGATTCAAAACATTTAAGAAATAGGATCTCAGGATATATAGTAAACTTACTAAAAATAAAAAGTCAAGATTAAATATCTCAGAATTTTATCTTAAAGATGGGTTTAATATTTTAGGTTAATAAAAAATAAAATGTGATAAAGATTAAAGAAGATACAAAAATAATGGCAGAGCTTCTTCATTCTGGTTATACTATGCTGGATAAAGCTTGTCCTATTTGTAATAACCCGATATTTCGTAATAAAGAAGGAGTCATGTTTTGCCCTATTTGCAATAAAAAAGTTATGATTGTAAAAGATGAAATTAGAAATTCTAATAATGATAGTAAAAAAAAACCGAAAAATATGCAGCAATTGGAATCAATTGCCTCATTAAAAGATATTATATTTGATAAGATAGAAATGATAAGCCAAAAACTTAAAGATGAAACACAAATTGATTTAATTGAAAAATATATAAGACTGCTATTAGAATTTCATGATATACTAAATAAATTTGGATTTATTTAATTATATAGAAACTATTGTGAACATTCTTGAATTTTATTTGAATAATCAACGAATTGGTAGTGCTTCTGCCGGGATTTGAACCCGGGTCCCGAGGGTGAGAGCCTCAGATGCTTAGACTTAAACCTGCTATCTTAAAAACGAGTTTAAATTGACCGAACTACACTACAGAAGCGGTTAAATTTTAATATTTTTAAATTATTATGAATTTAGTTTTGTAAATTGCTCTTATTTTAAAAATTTTGAGATTAACTTAAAATTTAAGATTTAAGATTAATACCATTTCAACACACAAAATATAAATAAAAATTTATTTCATAAATAGGGGTTTTAATAAATTTACATAATGATCTCTTATCGAATATTCTGCGATCTTGGTAGCTTGAGAAATCAACTTTTGAGTTAAAATTGCTTTCTGTTTGAATTCTTTTGCTATTAATTTGTCTGATAAATAAATTATCGCTCCAGTTAAAATAAATGGATTTCTTCCCCCACGTTTCCATAAAGGTAAACTTTTCAATATTTCACGACATTTAATTGTTAAAATGTTTTGAAAATTCCCTTTTGACCATAATATTCCCTTCCTTTTTATTCTATCATCTAAATCCTTATGCATAAATACTTGATTCAAAAGTCTTACAAGATAATCCTCGCTTTTGTGAGGTATAGCCTCCGTATTTAAATATTGTTTATACAATATTCCATCACGTAAAATTAATCTTGGACTGACTCGGTGACCAAAATTTTGAAATGCTTTAGATATTTCACTAATTGTAAAAGGTGCATTATGATATTCTTTACGAGCAGCATAAAAAATACAAAAGGCGATTAAAGAGATATTATTAACAATTTTCTCTTCGCCTTTAATAATTTTTTTATAATAATAAGCAGCATTATTACGGATGTTTTTATTAAGGTTTAGAAATAATGAAATTTTATTTAATATATTAAAAATCCTATATTCGGTTTCGTGATTTTTTATCCTTAGATATTGAGCATAATTTTTCTTAAGTCTTCTAAATAATTTTTGCTCACTTGGAGGTAAAAGCTTTCCTGCTTTATCCTTTAAATATTTAGAATTCTCATAATCGATAAATGAACCTAAACCTCCGATAAAATCTGTACGCTCACCTATTGCTACATATTGTTTACTTAAATTACTTTTAATTTCTCTATTATTGAAAATAAAGGAGGATTCTTTAAAATATTCATTAAGAACAAGTCCACAAACTTTACAGGTCTTCTCAAAACTATTGAGGATTATATCTCCTCCACATTCAGGACACTTTTCAAAATAAAACATCCGAACAACCTCTATTTAACTTTAAATCCCAAATTTTTTGGAATTGAGTTAATTAAGTTATAGAATTTTAATTGGATATTGCGAAATAACATTAAATTTAAAAGAAATTCCATTACTTTATTAAGAAATCAGGTTTTTAAGACAGAGTGAGAGAGATAATAAAAAATAAAAAAATGGTAATTTAAAAAATTCAATTTAGAGGATTACTTAATAAATAAAATAATTATTAGAAATTATATTTAAAATTTAAAGAAAGAAAATTAATGACTCAAATGCTTAATAAAAAAACTCAAATAAAGAACTTTCAAGATGAGAATCTTGAAATAATAAATAAAATTATTTACAAATTAAAAAGAGTCTATCAAGATAGAAGAAAAATAATGTATTCTGACATAATTAATTATATAACTAGAAAAGAAAAAGAAGGAGAAATTTTCAACAAATTAATGATATGGTGCAATTATAATATTCGATTAGGAAAAAATTTTGTTAATTTATCATAACATTGGTCAACCAGAGCTCTCATGAGGCTCTTAAACTAATAAAAAATTAAAATATCAAAATGGAATTATAAATACTAAATTATAATAATATTTAATTATATAATTAAATTAAGATTAATTCATTATTTCATTAATAACATATTTTTTTTAAAAATCTTCAGAGGAACGATTAGTTTACTTTAAAATTTATTATCTTGGGTAGATTATTCAATGGTTCGATTTACAGCAGATCATAAAGTTTATATAAAAATCCTTTACTGGGGGATGGCAGGTTCAGGGAAAACAACCATAGTAGATACTCTATATAGATACACAAAAGAAAGCGAACAAGATATCGAGCCTACAGGGAATTTAACAAAAATATCAATGGCAAGTGGTTCAACTCTTTACTTTGATAGAGGAATTTTTCAATCAACAAAACAAAAAAGTAGGGGAAAAGTTTTTTATCATGTATATACTGTTGCAGGTCAAAGAAGATTTTCCCCTTTAAGGAAAAAAATATTTAAAGGTACAGATGGGGTTATCTTTACAGTTGATTCTCAAACTCATTTTTTCGAAGATAATATTGAATCACTGAAAGAATTGAAGAATGTAACCAGAGGAAAGTTAATTAAGGAAATCCCCCTCATAATTATGCTAAATAAGCAAGATCTAAATGAAGTTATTGGAGAAGAGGATTTTAAGCAAGTTCTAAAAGATGAAAAATTATGGTATGAACCTGATGATAAGCTTTATATTTGGAATCCTATTATTTATAAGACATGCGCTTTATATGAGAAAAGGAGGAATATATATCGAAGTTTCTCTGAATGTGCAAGAAGAACAGGATTATACCAAATATATGGAGATGGAGAAGCACCAACGGGAGATAATTTTAAAGATTTTCGAGATTTTTAAATTCAAATTATTATTGTTTAATTAAAGAAGTTGTTTTTTATATTCTAAATTGATATTTGGATTATTATAAAGGGGTTAAACAAGAGGTTGTAAAGATTCGATGAAAACGACTAGACAAGGATGATCTACAGCATGTAGGAATGATAAGTTATAGTTACTTTGAGGATTATAAAAACCTTAACTCCATTATATTAAAACAGTTCTTTTTTGGTAAAATATAAAAAAATTTCTTCATTTTATTCAATAACTCAAATAATTACGAGTGTGAACATAAAACGGGTTTATATAATAATATTAAGAATAATTTACCACACCAATTTTCGATATTTCAAATAATGAGTATTTTAGAAACTGAATCTTCAGAAGTACGAAAAATTCGAAATTTATTAAAACAGTTTTCTAAACAAGGATATATAAAAAGGATATCTAAGAATATGTATGAAAAAGTCGAAAAATAAATTGCTAATTAATTATTCAATTTCGATTCTATTATCAACTGTGGAAATATAAATTTTACTAATTGATTAAATGAATCTATAACACCTCTTCCATTAATTGCAACAGTTTTTTTTATGGAAATGTTTCTAAACTTATCAGACTCAATATTTGACAAAAATTCTTCTTCTTCTAACTTTTTGATTTCTTGTAAATCGTATTTATTTAATGAAATAACAATTGGTATTTTATAGATTTTAGACCCAAATAAATTTTTTAACTCATTCCATGATCCTAAATTATGATCTAAAAACCTTAATTGAGAATCAACTATAAATATAATTCCATCTACTCCATTTAAAGTAGCTGGGCGAGTGCTTGCATAAAAATCCTGTCCTGTTGCAGAATAAATTAAAACTTTTAAATCCCATTCTGACCCTTTAAATTGTAAAACACCAAAATCAAAAAATAAAGTCCTCCCTATAGTACTATCAATAGATTTTAACTTGTCTCCTTTATTAAAAAAGGAGAAAATATATTTAACAGAAGTAGTTTTTCCTGACATTGCAGGCCCATAATAGACGATCTTAACTTGTAATATTTTATTCTCAAAATCAAATATCATAATACTATTTAACCCCAAAGTGAGACTATTTTATCACCTATAAAGGTTTTTTTACCATCCTCAATTAAATTAGTAAAATCTTCTCCCCATTCGCGCTCTATAAATGATAGTATTCGCTCAATAGGTACTTGTTCATAATCAATTGTTTCTAGAAGAGTTTTACTTCCGATTTTTGTATGAATCTCAACATTATTAAGTAAACTAAGTCTTGATAATATGAAAAAGGCGCGCTTTGAACCAGAATAGAAATTTTGTAGTTCTTTTTTGAGTATACTTTTCTTTAATTCAATTTTTTCTATTTCAAAATCTAGTAATGTTACTACTAAGTCTTTATCAAGCAAATTTGTCATTATACGATCATTTAATACTCTTTTCATTTTAATTATTGATTTTTCAGTATCTTGGGAAATCTTTTTAAATATATTTTGTTCTAAAATAAGATCCAATGATTTTAAGTTGATATTATCCATATCTAATACAATTTTATCTGAAGAGATTGTAATAAATAATTTTTTATATTCTTTTGATTTAATCAGTTCTTTTATGAAAAGAAAATTTACTTTTTTTTTTGGAATTTCAATTCCTATAACCCAGGAACTTAGGTCGTTAAATTCAGTTATTGCTTTAAAAGATACACTGCATGGGCATCTGATATGAACTCGTTGCGAGTTAAAATCAATGTATTCATTTGATATTAAATTATTATAATCATCTAGGGATACAAAATCAGTATGAAAAACATATTCTTTTCGAAAAGGGATAAGTTCTGAAAGTTCAATTAAAAAATTATCAATTTTCTCAGTATTATGACCAAATACGAAAATAGGAATCCGATTTAAAAGAGAATAAAGAATCACAGCATTATTATTCCTTTTTAAATTATCTAAAATTTCAAAAAAATTCACAAGCTCACCATTATTATTTTATTATCAATTCTCCTAACATTCTTTTAATATCAAATGTTTTATGATCTTGAATTTCTGAAGCTTCTTTTATGAGGTTATTTATCTTTTTTGAGAATTGTGGGAGTATTAACCGAATTAATCCTAATTTTTGTCTCAATTTTCCAATTTCAGTACTAAATACCCCTTTTCCTAATCCCTCAATAAATTGAAAAGAATTTTTGCAATCTAATAAAATCCTATCGGCATTCATCTTCTTTAGTAACCAAGCACATCTGTTAGCGGTTTGAAAAAGCGAATAACTCATAGCAGAAACATTATCCAAGTTCTCTGAATCAATATTAATATTCTTTAGAATTTTAGAGGCAATGAAACCACCTTCAACTGTTATAAAAGCGTAATATAAATCAGGAATGGCTAAATGAATTTTATTTAAAATACTTTTGAATTCCATAGATATTGTTTTCGAAAAACTTAATGTAAAAGGTGATAATTTCAAATTGAAATCTTCATTCTCTTTTATATCGAAACCCTCTATTATATCTTGTATTTTTTGATTATTGAATTGAATTAATGGCGGTTTAAAGGTTTCTCCAGATGAGATTAAGCTAGTTTTAATATTTTTTAAACACTCATTAGTCTGCAAAAAGATCCCTCCTAAATTTACATTTGGTTGGGCTGTTATAGCAATAAAAAATTCATGATTTTCGTTTAAAATACCTTGTAATTCCAATATTCTATTTAAAGAATTATGTAATGGACTATTTAATGGAGCGATTAATATTTTAGCTTTCTTTCCTTCAATGAGAATGTATTTTAAATCTTCTGGATGTAAATGTATCCCAACATTAAAAATTGCACTAGTTGCTGAACTAACGTTAAAGATTTCATCTTTGGAAAACCAGACTCCAGTAGATTGAATTGGATTTCCATCTCTCTGAGTTAAAACAGCATTTTCAACTCCTTTTAAGCTTTTAATTTGATCTAAATGAATTCCTATCTTTTCTCTAAGATTCATTTTAAAATATAAGATTAATGATTGAATTGATAAATTTTAGTTTTAAAAAAGATTTTTAAACTACGAAAATTTACAATTTTTCTTTCGAGTATTTGTCAAATAACAAAAAATTTTTAATATATCCTTCTTATATAATATAATAGCAGATCGCATCTTTACCGGTGTGAACTTAGATTACGGTAAATCCCGTTAAATGAAGAGTTAAATCAAAGATGCGGTATAAAAAATGTAGTTATAATACTATTTAACATAACTGAAGTAAGTTTAATAAAGAACCTCAAACAATTTAGAAAGTGCAAAATTCCTTAAAAAAATTACAAATTTAAGCTTTGTGATTAACTTCAGATAATAACAATTCCGGTTGATCCTGCCGGACCCGACTGCTATTTGGGTGAGGATAAGCCATGCAAGTCGAATGGGATACCTAAATTTCCCATGGCAAACTGCTCAGTAACACATGATCAACTTACCCTATAGAGAAAAATA
>Ga0209427_10002251_pt1 | contig 22689 bp, 17 predicted proteins | sample DeeMarSWOR136_30_FD_187465 | JGI IMG/M metagenome (GOLD analysis project Ga0209427, IMG submission 187465) | Marine sediment microbial communities from White Oak River estuary, North Carolina - WOR-1-36_30 (SPAdes) (version 2) | ecosystem: Environmental > Aquatic > Marine > Intertidal zone >...
GATTGTTTCCAAGATTGTTTCCAACGCTAGAAGCGCAGAATGGGGGATGTATCTATGAGCGTACATGGGATTACTACCCCGAAAGCTGGAAAAGTTCTAACAGTCAACTCCGATCCCGAGGTTATCAGTATCCTGGAGGTTAATCTTACCCATGCCAATCTCGAAGTCATTTCTGCACAGAGTGGATCCGAGGTACTGAGTAAGATTCACACTGCTAAACCCGATATTGTTATTCTTGATCCCGACCTTCCGGACATGGATGGTATGGAGATCTGCAAGCGGCTTAAGGAATCGCCGGATACCGGCCAGATTCCTGTGATACTTATAGGAGTGAGGAATCATAGAAAGTGCCGAACAATCAAGGCTGAGGACGACGCAATCCATTACATCGCTAAACCCTTCGACCCTAAAGAAGTTGTGGCTTTGGTCCAATCCTACATGAAGCGAAAAGAGCGGGCGGAAAACGTTCATCCGTTAACTGGATTACCGAACCAGGTACAGATGTGCGATGAGCTAACCGAACTGATTGAACAAAAGAAGTTATTTGCAGCCATATATATTGCAATGGATGACCTCAAGACATTTAACAAGGTATATGGCTATGCTCAGGGTGACCGTACCATAGGTCTCCTCGCCGAAATCGTGAGTGAAGGGGTTCGTTTATTCGGAAATCCGGATGATCTGGTAGGGCACCTGGGTGGTGATAAATTTGTCGTCATCACAACACCATGGAAAGCGAGGAATATCTGCCGGAGGATTGTAGCTGATTTTAACAGACGTGTAAGAACCCTGTACGCTGATGAACACCTGCAGAGAGGCTATATTGCTTATGAAAGTCCGTTGGGCAGTGAGGAACAAAGCCCGATAATGAGCCTTCATGTAGTGGTGGTTACTAATCAGAAACGTACTTTTTATCATCACCTTGAGGTCAGTGAAGCGGCGGCCGAACAAATGGATAGCCTGAGACGCCCTACAGGAAGCGAGCATAGCGCCGAGGCTGATGTAAGTGACATTGAGCCGGGTCTCGTGGTAACCCGCCGGGGAATACCCTATGCGCATCGGGAGGAACTTAAAGCCGTACATGGAATTTTAACCTGGCTTGATTTTATTATCGGGGAGCTTAATGGTCCTGTTGATGCGATTGAGAACTGCCTGAACTATACGGAACAAATACCAATTAAGAATTTTAGTGCTGAGCAATTGAACGCTCTGAAAACAATAAGAAAGAATGTCAATCAACTGACAAGAGTCATCGAAGGACTTACCCATCTGACCGGGATCGAGCAGCTTATGGCCAGTGCTATCTTTGAAGAGGTAAATATCGGAAATACTCTTAGCTGGATTACTGAACAGGTGCATGAGCTGGCCAGTCAGCGGAGAATTGAGATTGACGTCGAAGGAGTTGAAGATATCGACCACCTTATGGTGGACAGGAGAAGCTTCACTCAGGGTTTACTCTACATAGTGAGGGGAGAACTCCAGTCCAGCCAGTATGAAGGCCGCTTACATGTACGGGCAACCGAGGTTAACGGAGATTTCATCCGTATACAAATCACCAATGCCAGTCATCATATCCCACAGCCGACATTAGATATGCTTCTTCAAGACCAGTTGAACAGCGTGGAAGATGATGCCCTGCGGAATGAACTCTACCAGGCCAAACTATTGATAAAAGGTCTGGGCGGGAAGCTGAATATTACGAGTGACAAGAGGAAGGGCATCACTTATACAGTGATTGTCCCCAAGATGTGGCAGGGCTGGATGCAGGATGTCAATGCCCTGCGGCTGGCAACCGAGATAAGCAGGAAGGAAGCACGGACTGAACTCAAGAATATAAATCATCTATTATCTTCGCTTCTACAGCAAGTACCACCAACAATAAAGGATGGCCTGGAAAGACTTAGCGGTAAAATACAGGAACTGGGCGTACTCTGTAACCGGTCGTTGTTCCTGACTGACGATCTCGGTAGTCGGCTGGAGGTTCAACAGGACTATTTGCTGCATCATGAAGTGGAACAGCTTTCTATAATAGAAGCCATGTTGATTATTGGTGAAGATATTGCCAGATCAACAGGTTTGAGCTATATATTTGATCCCGACAGTGCTAAAAGAGTGACCAGGTATGCTTTGGCAATCGCTAAGGAATTCAGGATGTCTGAGAGCGAATGTCAGGCACTCCGCTACGCTGCTTTACTTAAAGATCTGGGACTGGTGTTATCAGCTTACGATATGGTAGAGCGGATAGGGGTGCCTACGGTCGAGGAAGCGATGGACATTAGAGCGCGCTTTAACCCGATGTGGAAAGCGCTGTCAACGATTCCTTTTCTTTCGTCAGCCCTGGTTATCATCCAGTACCAGTATGAGAGGTATGACGGTACGGGCAGCCGTTTTGGCACTAAAGGTACCGACATACCGTTGGGAGCAAGAATCCTGGCTGTTGCCGGTGCTTTTGATGCCATGGTCTCAGGCCTGTCGCCAGAGGGAGCGTTAACCCTGAAGGCAGCGATGCAGAGAATTACGGATGATTCGGGGCTGCGTTTTGACCCCGACGTAATTAATGCCTTCTTGAGGGTATGGAGAAGGAAGGAGTTACATTTAGCCTTGAGAAGTCCTGACAAGGAGTACAAACAACATGAGTAACATCAGTGTAGTTGGAGCCGGATACGTTGGTCTGGTTACGGCCGCTTGCTTCGCTGAGCTCGGGCATAAGGTAAGCCTGCTGGAAATTGACCGTGAGAAATTGAGTGCTCTGGAGCGCGGGGTGATGCCTATCAACGAACCAAGCTTGCCTGAATTCTGGAAGCGAAACCAGGCGGCGGGAAGAATATGTGTCACCGATAACTATATAAAGAGTTTATTGGGCGCGGAATTCGTTTTTATTGCCGTAGGAACACCATCGGCCGGTAACGGGAAACCCAACCTGAAATGGGTAAAGCAGGCAACCAAGGGCATTGCCGAAGCTGCCAGTGGTCCCATGATAGTGGTCCTTAAAAGCACGGTGCCGGTAGGTACCGCTGCTCAGGTCGCTGAGATACTTAAACGCTATTGTCAGAACGGGCACAATTTTCCTGTGGTGTCCAATCCTGAGTTTCTAAGAGAAGGTCTGGCGGTATATGACTTCATTAACCCGACGCGGGTTGTTGTAGGGTCGTCCAATGAGAGTGCCGCTGAGGCGGTGGCTAATCTCTACAAACCCCTTAATTCTCCGATAATTATGTGCGATAGCAGTACCGCTGAAATGTCAAAGTATGCTTCAAATGTCTTCCTCGCTACCAGAGTAAGCTTTATGAACGAGATGGCATTGCTCTGCGATGAGTATAGTGTTGACGTTGTGAAGGTGGCGGAAATAATGGGAAAAGACCCGCGTTTTGGTAAAGGTTACCTGAGCGCCGGCTTGGGATGGGGAGGCAGTTGCCTGCCTAAAGATGTCAGGGCACTTATCAATATGGCTAAAAGCCGCGGGATTCCTCTACGGCTATTACGCGCCGTACAACAAATAAACCAGCAGCAATGCCATGTGGTAATCAGGAAGCTTCAGCGGCAACTTGGTTCACTTGATAGTAAGACCATCGGTATTCTCGGGCTCTCCTTCAAGCCAAATTCCGATGATATGCGTGAAGCATCTTCACTGACACTTATCCTCCTTCTCAAGGAGCAGGGATGCTGTATAAAAGCCTACGACCCTATGGCCATGGAGACAGCATCCAGGCTTATAAATGACATAACATACTGTGATGATGCTTACGAGGTTGCCAGAGAAAGCGATGCCTTGATTCTGGTTACCGAGTGGGACGAGTTTAAACAGCTTGATTTACCGACCTTGTCTTCTATTATGAATCGTCCCATCATGATTGATGGTCGCAACCTCTATAATCCTGAAGAGATAATTCGGGCTGGATTTATATATGAGGGAATAGGCCGCTGCAATGTTCAGTCACATATGGTCAGAAGCAGTGTTACCTAATAATACAAAAAAGGAGGGAGGGCAACTGGTTCACGATAGTGAAGCTGCTGTTCAGCGGGAGTTCTCTGGTGATACGGAGTTAGTGATTTCTGGTTCTAACCCAATCCTAACCTGTATTGCACCTGTTATTAACCCTCATGGAATAAGATTATAGAGGACAAGGATGAAGCCAACACCCATTCCGAGCAGTAAATTCAAGATTAACATGACAAACACTACAGATGCTCTTCAAAGTAATATGGTCAGAACGCATACATCTACGCAGGCTGACGAAGCGAGGGTAAGCGGCCTGTTCATGTATCAATGGTGGAAGGGCTTATTCGACCGTATCCTGGCACTGGTCACCATAATACTTACGTCTCCTCTGATGGCTCTTATTGCCATAGGGATAAGACTGGATTCACCGGGAAGTGCTATATACCGCCGGGAGCAGGTGGGGGAGGATGGTCGGGTGTTTACGGCGTATAAGTTCCGTTCAATGTACGTTAATAATGATGATAGCAAGTATAAGGCCTACCTCATCCGATATATTACAGAGGACGCACCCTATACGGTGGATGGTGACGGGCAGGGCGTATACAAGGTGATTAATGACCCGAGGGTAACCAGATTTGGTGCCCTGCTTCGCAAGACCAATCTGGAAGAGCTTCCGCAGTTCTTTAACGTGCTGAGAGGTGAGATGTCCGTGGTCGGTCCCCGGCCGGATATCCCCTTTGCTGTAGGAATGTATAAAGAGTGGCACCGTAAAAGGCTGGAGGTCAAACCCGGTATCACCGGTTTATGGCAGGTATCCGGGCGGAAAGGGCTTTCTTTCGAGGATATGGTACGTCTGGATATTGAATATATCGAGAGACAATCATTTATCCTGGATATCAAGATTCTGTTATTGACTATAAGCACTATTCTTAGGAGAGATGGTAGCTGATACGAAGCGAAAGGAGACATGAAATGAATGATATTAATATTGGAGTCGTCGGTTGTGGTTACTGGGGGCCAAAACACATCAGAGTCTGCCACGAACTAGTGGAAGCAGAACTAACCACAGTCTGTGACATCGATCAGAACAAATTACAGCAGGTTCAAACTCAATATCCCTATTTAAAGACCACAACGAATTTCAGGGACCTTCTCCGGAACAGTGTGGACGCTGTAGTAATAGCCACACCCGTTAACACACACTATAAACTGGCTAGAGAGGCACTACTAAACGATTTACATGTCCTGATAGAGAAGCCGATTACCGCCACCAGTCAGGAGGCCTCAGAGCTTATAGAACTGGCCGAAAAACGTAATCTGGTGCTCATGGTAGGTCATACCTACGAATATCATCCTGCCGTTGACTACCTGAGGGAACTGGTAAGCAGTGGCGAGCTGGGAGATATTTATGGCATCGATGCCGACCGGCTCAACCTTGGCCTGTTCCGCCCCGATGTCAACGTGCTCTGGGACCTGGCGCCCCACGATATAAGCATTATGTTGACGCTGATGAAGGAGGACCCGGTCGAAGTAAGTGCTCGCGGTACGCATCATATAGACGATAACATTCATGATGTAGCCTACCTCGAAGTCCTTTTCTCCAACGGGTCCATGGGGCATGTACATGTAAGCTGGCTTCACCCGCGTAAAATCCGCCAGATTACCATAGTCGGCAGTCAGAAGATGGTAGTCTATGATGACGTATCAGAAACCGAGAAAGTAGTTATTTACGATAAGGGACTGTCTATTCCCGGTAATGGTAATAATGATGGTAATAACAAGTTCTCCGCATGGCCACCCAACTATCGCCACGGCGATGTCGTCATTCCTTTTATTTCCAGTGCTGAGCCTCTCAAGGTAGAGTGCAAACACTTCGTAGAATGTATAACTGAAGGTAAAAGACCACGGAGTGATGGCTGGGCAGGACTTAAGGTAACCAGCATACTGGAGGCAGCCGACAGGTCGCTTTTGAACGGGGGACAGAGAGAGAAACTGGATTTGGGTACTATGGCCATCGCTTAGGCCGATATAGAGGCAGTTTGTTAAGGAGCTACTTCATGAGAGACGAGAACATATCTCCGTTTGAATTAAAAGCCAGTAATCAGATGGTACGGCTGGGGCATGGGGCCGTAGTTGACGATGGAGTAATCCTGGGTTATGTACCAAACCGGGGTGTGGAAAATATACTTACCATTGGCCCCAGAGCTCACATACGTTTCGGTACCGTCATTTACGGTGGTTCTCGCATCGGCTGTAACCTTGAGACCGGTCACAATGTCATCATCAGAGAAGAAAATGACATTGGAGATAACTTCCGTATCTGGAATAACTCGGTTATCGACTACGGCTGTAGAATCGGTAATAACGTGAAGATTCATAATAAAGTCTATGTTGCACAGTTCACTCTCATTGAAGATGAAGCTTTCCTGGCCCCAGGAGTGACCTTGGCTAATGATATTCATCCCGGCTGCCCCGATTCTCAGGAGTGTATGCGTGGCCCATCCATTAACAAAGGCGCGCAAATAGGCATCAACTGCACCATACTACCCAGGGTAGTTATCGGGGAACGTAGCGTAATCGGTGCTGGAAGCGTGGTTACTCGAGACATCCCGGCCGGGGTGGTCGCCTATGGTAACCCGGCGCAGGTTATCTGCGATATAGAGAATCTCTCCTGTACCACAGGTCTGAGGGACAAGCCATATAGCCATTTGATATGGAGGATATAGAATGCGTATACCGTTTGTTGACCTGAAAAGTCAGTATCAGTGTATCAAAGAAGAAGTATTGGCCGAGATAGGTCAGGCTCTGGATGGGATGCAGCTATTCCTGGGTAAGAATGTCCAGACGCTTGAGTCCGATTTTGCGGCTTATTGTGATACCGAATTCGCCATCGGTGTCGGTTCGGGGACAGATGCCCTGTATATAGCACTTCGCGCCTGTGGTGTTGGTCCGGGAGATGAGGTTATCACCGTTCCAAATACCTTCATCGCCACGGCCGAGGCCATAATCCTGGTGGGAGCCCGGCCGGTATTTGTCGATATTAATCCCGAGACCTATAACATAGATACATCACAAATAGAGAGAGTCATTAATAGCCAGACCACGGCCATCCTCCCGGTACACCTCTACGGACAACCAGCCGATATGGACCCTATTCTGGAACTGGCTGAGGCTTATAAGCTTAAGGTTATCGAAGATGCCTGTCAGGCTCACGGAGCTGAATACCGGGGGCGGCGGACTGGCTCAATGGGAGATGCCGGTTGCTTCAGTTTCTACTTCTCCAAGAACCTGGGAGCCTATGGCGAAGGCGGCATGGTCACCACCTCCGACCCGGATATAGCCAGGCGGTGCCGCATGTTGAGGGACCATGGCCAGAGCGCCAAATACTACCATTCCTTGATGGGGGTTAACAGCCGTCTCGATGAACTTCAAGCGGCTGTGCTGAGGATAAAGCTCCCGTACCTTGATGAGTGGACCGAGAACAGGCGTAGACTGGCCCAGGCCTATTATGATGGTCTTCCTCCGTCGGTATTAAAGCCACAGGAGATGTCCTGGGCAAAGCACGTGTACCATCTCTACGTGGTCAGAACACAGGAGCGAGACCAGCTTCGAGAATGGTTGGAGAGTAAGGGTATAGCCGCCGGGATGCATTATCCGGTTCCCATACATTTGCAGGAGGCCTGGCGTGAATACGGCGGAGCCGACTGCTCGTTACCGGTCACCGAGAAAATAACCAGAGAGATAATCTCGCTACCTATGTATCCGGAATTGAGCATCGAGGAGGTGGATTATATCTGCGATAGTATTCGGGAATTTGACGAGTCTGAATTGAGCGTTGCCATCGAGCATTAGTCTAAGCATTTTACCCCAGACCGATGTTGATTAATAAACGTTAAGGTTAGGGGAGGAGGAAATAGAAATGATAAAAAACAGCAATCGTGGAACAACTCAAACAACCGGGAAAAAAGGAAGTCAGATAAAAATACGTATGGTGCCACTTTTCAGTTTGCGGATGGTAATAGCAGTGGTACTTGGACTTATCGTGGGAGGTGGGCTGGGATTAGGCTTCTTCGTTATCAGCCCGAAGCTTTCCTCTTCAGACACTGAAGTGCAGGTAGGCGGATTCGGGCAGGCTTTTATGCCAGCACCCACCGGGCCCTGGGTAAGTCAGGTAAGCGTTCAGGTAGTGAACCCTGGCTCCGGTTACATGTCTATGGGAGAATTAGAGAACAGGGGGAGATTATATACAGCTAAAGTGGATAGTTACCCTTTCCTTGAATTCCTTAGCCAGCAACTGACTGAGCAAGCACCCGAATATGCCCATACTACCAACGAGCTGAACGAAATGATAGATGTAGGATATGACTGGGAGAGTGACACCCCAACTATGTTAATCAAGGCTACTGCTTCTACTATTGATGAGACTATGTTCCTCATTAGCTACGTCCCGGAGATATTCAAGAGTTATTTGATTTTTGAGGAAAGCGAAAGACAAACACAAGAATACGAAAACACCCTGACAGAAATAGATATAATTAAAAAGGCCATCCTTGAAGTGGAACAGGAAATGAGGGTACTCCGGCCGGAAGGGTCTTCCAGTGAAAATATCAGTATGACGCCAATAGGTGTGGCTCTTAGTGCCAAAATTCGGGCACTAGAGCGAGAACTCAGCTACCGGGCAGCTGATCTTGCCACCCTTGTTGCTGAGTTCCATGCTAGTACAGATAACAAAACACAACAGCAGGAGTACCAGGAGACCCTGCAAAAAGCACATGAGGTTAGTCTCGACCTAACAAAAGCTGAACAGGAACTACTGGTTCTGGAGCTGGAAAGGCCTAGAATCGATATCAGCAATGACCCGGCCTATATTGTACTCAATGCCAAGATAAGGGCATTAGAAAGCGAACTTAACAGGCTGATGGTCGGAGATGCCGAGACGATGGGGTATGCCGAGATGATTGTCAGCGGCATTTCTACCGGCTCGGCTTATTCAAGCACGTTGAGAAAGGTCAAGGCAGCCAGCGAGGCCCTCTCCGAAGCTAGAAGGGAGCTCTCTCTTCTGGAGAGTCAATCTGGCAGTGAAAATTTTGCGGACGACCTGGACTACCAGGTTACCCGGGCAAAGGTTGACAATCTAGATATTCAGCTATCTGCCCTTAAAGAGAGGCTAACTGTCCTGGCACTTGAGGGTATTGACAAAGAAAATTGGGATGAATCTCAGGCATCCTTTGAAAGGATTAGCCAGGCTCTGTCTGATGCTAGAAAGGAACTCGCTATGCTGGAAAGTCTGGAGAACCGCGACAGTTTTGGGACAGACCTGGAATATCAGGTTGCTCAAACAAAGCTTCATCATCTTAACAATGAGTTAGAACGACTCGGTATGGTGCTGAGCTCTTCGTTCGGCGGCACTACTGACGCCCTGAAAGCAGTTGATTTCCTCGCCGTAAAGAATCCCTCACAACCTCTTCCGATTCTTCCAGACAGGATGAGGCTTCGTGATGCTCTTATGATGGGTGCCGTGGTCGGGATAGGTGGTGCCTGGGTAATACTGAACTTCAGGTGGCTGGTCAAGGGGGCATCTTCATCATTCGATGAAGAGGAGGAGGAAGACTAGCACGATGCGACAATCAATCTGCATCATATCGGAGGACCTGTCTCCACCGATAGATGAAGGGATAAAAAGTTTCGCGCACTCTCTTATTCGGACCTGGTCAACGGAGCACCGTGTTCTTGGCATATCCGTGCAGTCTGAAGTAGATGCCGATATCCCGCATGTAGCTTCGGTAAAGACCAATAAACTCCTTTTGAGCTACAGGTTATGGGCAAAGGTCCGCCAGTTCAAGCCGGACGTCACCTGCTATGTGACTTCGGCTTCGGCCACTGTCTTCAGCTTCCTGCGAAGTCGTTTGCTCAAGCTCTACTGGCGCCGTGCCAGCGTAGTATTGGTTTCCTTTCAACCCCAAAAATACGGATGGATTTCACGGCGCCTGCTCTCTCTTTTCTCACCGGATATGGTCTTTGCCCAGAATGAGGAAACGATGAGACAACTGTGTTTTCTGCGATGTCCTACTTATATGCTACCCAGTGGTGTCGACCTTGAAAAATTCACGCCGGCATCACCGGAAAGAAAGGTCGAACTGCGAACCAAGTACGAGCTGGACCCGGAAGCCTATACAGTGCTTCATGTCGGTCATATCACGGAAGGAAGAAATATTGAACTGCTAACGGAGGTTCACCGCAGGCATGGCGCCCAGGTTATTTTTGTTGGCAGCAGCCTGCTTGATAACGATAGAACAGCATTGACTGACCGGTTGCGTGAAAACGGTGTCAGGGTCTTTAACGAATACTTTCATAATATAGAAGAATTTTACCAGCTTTCCGATTGCTATTTCTTCCCGGTCTTCTCTGACCAGGATTGCATAGGAACACCGCTTTCTGTCCTGGAAGCTATGGCCTGCAACATACCGGTCATAAGTGTTCGCTACGGGTATCTGCCGAGCATGTTTGAAGAAGGCCAGGGACTTCACTTCGCAGATACTTTCGATGAATTGATACAGAGCATAAATAGAGTAAAGCAACTTAATGGTTACCGGACTCGAGAAAAAGTGGCAGCCTACTCTTGGCAAAAAATAGCTGCGAATCTTCTGGAACAGGTCAGGGCGAATGAGGTGAAAAGCTGATGGAAACTCATGTCTCAACACTAACCGCCACAGCTGTCCGAATTGCCGCGGGGACTAATCATGATGAGGGTAAAAACCCTGATATCCCGGCGCTGCTGGCTTTCTGGAAGGAAAACAAATGCCCGTTGCTGGCCCTGAATCACGATAGTCTGAAAACACTTGAGAATTCGCCGGAATTTAATACCGCTCGTGAGGCTGAGCGTAATCTGCTATCATCTCTTAAATCCGAGTATGATTTAGTCCGGAGACAGTGGGCAAAGGCTGGCATTAGCTGCCTGGTAATTAAATCCGGGGGTACCTTTCCCTCCTTTCCTTATACCAGTGATAACCTGGATGTCCTCGTTAGAGAGGAACAGGAACAGGCGGCCCGTGCCATATTACAGGAACAGGGCTATGTGGAACTGAGAAATATCGAGGAGCCGAAGAAGTTCCTTTTTCGTAAGTTTAATGGTGGAGATTGTGTTTCTGCCATCCATCTTCATACCCAGGTAGGCTGGGAAGTGGGCTTCATGGACGAGGACTCCCTGTGGCATAGAGCCCGGCCTTCTCCGGATGATGAAACTATTATCATTCCTTCTGCCGAGGATATAATTCTTATCACCATAGCGCATAGCTTCTATGAAAACAAGCGATTCCGGCTGTCAGACATAATGAAAATCCGGGAATGTTTACAGCAGGGTATGATTGATTGGGACTATATGGACGGAGTAGCCAGGCAGCGAGGCTGGATTGACGGATTACACTTCTGTCTTTTACTCTATACTCACCTAGAGAAGACTCTCTGGGGTGAGGCATCAATTCCTCCTGAGAGTATTAGTGCTTGGAAGAACTCGCTCAAGCGAAAATCATCAGTGTATCGCTATTACCGGAGAACTTTACGTTCCCCGGTGACTTTACCTTATAAAATTTCCTTCACATTCAGCAAGGTACTCTATTATAAGAAGATTCTGCACGACCAGCATTATAGCTTCGGCAGGAGAATAGCCGATGTTATCCGGACACTGATGTATGGGATTAAACTCAAGTTACGTGTCCGCCCTCAACCGTCGTTTCTGGTATCTTTCAGTGGCCCGGACGGCTCAGGGAAAACACAGCATGCTCAGACTTTGATAAAAGCTGTGAGGCAATGCGGTATTAAGACCAAATACTGCTGGAGCCGAACGGCAACCTCCGGTCTTTTCAGGTTCTGCAGCACCTGCGCTAAGATACTTATGCGAAATAAAGTTGAAGTACGAAAATCAGGGTCCGGAGTTGCCGGACGAAGGGAGCAGCTGCGCAATCCTCTCTTGCGCTTTCTCTGGTCTTACCTGGTCGCTGCGGACATGATATTCACCTATTTCTTCCGTGTCAGGCTGCTAATGCTTCGGGGAAAAGTAATGGTTTGTGATAGGTATATCTTTGATGCCGCTGCGGAGATGGCATGCTCGCTGTTTCCGAATGATAAAATCAATCGACTGGCAATCAAGTTGATGCTGACGCTCGCACCGAAGCCGGATATAGCGTATCTCCTTGACATACCCGAAGACATCTGTGCCCAGCGTAAGGTTGAGGATACCGAGCCGGATTACCTTCGCCAGCAGCGAAGAGTATATACTGCACTCGCCGCCCGCTATAATCTGTATACGAAGAAGACTGACGGGGATTTCAGTGTAATTGCCGGTGAAATCCTGAGGGAAGTTACTACTCCTTACTATTCCAATTTCAGGACCTTTCTTAACGGTCTATTCCTTTCCAATCCCGACCAGTTGAATCCCCGTCATAAAGGAGCGAAATGAGGGTACTCGTGCTGACCAATATGTACCCGATACCGGAGTTACCCCACGGAGGGACTTTTATAGAAGAGCAGGTTAAAGCCCTGAGGGAAGAAGGGGTTGATGTCGATGTATTATTTATTCATGGCCGAGGGAACCGTCTTCATTACTTGCTGGGTATATTCCGCTTCTGGGCCCGCCTCCTGACGAAACGCTATGACCTCATCCATGCCCATTATGTCTTTTCCGGGCTGATTGCTCGCACCCAGTTTCTCTACCCCATAGTGCTCACCCACCATGGTTATGAGGTTTTTATGACCTGGCAGCGTTATCCCTCCCGGATGATAACTCCTCTGGTGGATAAGGTTATCGTTGTATCCAAGGAGCAGAAGGAAAAACTAAAATGCGATAAGGCCGAGGTCATACCCTGCGGTATCGACCTTGACCTCTTTCGTCCCGTGCCCCGTGATGAGGCACGCCGGCAGCTTAATCTAAATGCATCCGGTAAAAAACTTGTGCTGGTCCTGTGGGCGGGAGAAACGTCCCGGCCGGAGAAAAGGTATGATATCGTCGAGACTGCGGTAGCCCTGGCCCGGGAAAAGGACCCGATGATAGAGCCATTCATGGTCTTTGGAAAACCCCACGATATGATACCTCTATACATGAATGCATCCGATGTGTTGCTTCTCGTCTCGGATGCCGAGGGCTCGCCGGTGGTCATCAAGGAGGCCATGGCCTGTAACCTGCCTATTGTTTCTGTCCCCGTGGGTGACGTGCCCGATGTCATCGGTGGCACTGATGGCTGCTTTCTGTGCAGTCAGGACCCGTCCGATGTGGCTGAGAAACTGTTAATGGCTTTGAATCGCCAGAAGCGTACTAATGGAAGAGAGAAAATAAAACACCTGGACCAGAGCGTCATCGCTAAGCGGATAGTCGCACTATATAATGAGGTGCTGCAGCATAAGAATGGCAAGTCCGGGCAGCGTGACCGTGAGATGGTGGAGGGTCGAGAATGAAACGCGTTTGCATAGTGAGGCATAACTACTACCCGGATGAGACTCATCTCCGAAGGGATGCCGAGACCTTATTACGCCATAATTATGAAGTAGACGTCATCTGCCTTAGAAAGAACGGACAGAAGAGTCAGGAAACTTCCGGCGGCGTAAACGTATATAGACTCCCGGTGGAGCATCATCGGAGAGGCATCGTGAGATATGTAACCGAATATCTTGAATTTTTCCTTCACGCTTTCTGGAAACTGTCGTGGCTGCAATTAAAACGCAGATACGATGTGATTGAAGTTGATAATATGCCGGACTTCCTGGTCTTTACCACGTTGATACCCAAGCTCCTGGGCGCCAAGGTCATTTTTTACGTATTCGATAATATGCCGGAGGTCTGTGTCGACCACTTTATGGTCAGTCCCGGGCATCCAGCCATCAGACTGCTGCGCCTGATAGAGAGGATAAGCGCCAAATGGGCCGATCGTGTCATCGCCACACAAAGTGTCAGCAAGGAGCTTCTGGAGAGCCGGGGTGTTCCTGAGTCAAAAATATCTATTGTGTTGAACGTACCCGATGAAAGCATGTTGGATAAACTATCATTTTCTCCAAGCAGTAATGGTAATAATTTCTGTCTGATGACTCATGGAAGCCTCGTTGAGAGATACGGAGTAAAGACACTGGTGAAAGCGATACCCTTACTGACTGATGATATTCCGGAGTTGAAGGTAATGATAGTTGGCGATGGGGAGGATAAGCCCCGCCTAGAGGAAATGGCCCAGTTTCTGGGAGTCAGTGAATACGTGGAATTCACTGGCTGGGTTACCGTAGAGACGGTGCTCTCATATATCGCCCAATCTCATATTGGCGTCGTGGTTATTCCGGCGGGCGCCAACCCGGCGATACCCAATAAATTATTCGATTATCTTGCTCTGGGCGAGCCGACTGTGGTCACGGCTATTCCAACGATAAAAAGGTATTTTGATGATGATTCAATAATGTTCTATGAACCTGATAACGAACAAGACCTGGCAAGATGTATCCTGGAACTCTATAGGAATCCAGAGAAAAGAGAAGCGCTGGCGGCTTCCAGTTCAGCCATCTATCAGAAATACCGCTGGCCGGTAATGCAATACGAATATCTAAAAGTATTTGACGAACTTACGAAGGACAAGAGCACAGAAGATGCTGACAGTGTTAGGGAGGCCGGGTAGCTGCTCGGTGATGGTGGCATAGCATCATGTACAGAGGATAGAGATGGTATCAGAAGCGAAAGTAATAGAACAGCAGCCACGACGTTTTCCATATGGTAAGTTGCTCCTTGGGGCAATCGCCATAATAATTATTGCCTGGTTTTTGGCAGCACAATTTAACTTCAACGGTCCCCTGTCAGTTGTACTGGCCGGACAGGTTGTCTGCTACGTTTTAATGTTCCGTCGTCCGGTATGGGCGTTTGCCGCCCTGATTGTTGGGCAGCTTACAGCGGCCGGGTTCTCGATTGGCCTGTCAGAAACGTCGATATTGACCATTCGCTTTTTATGGACGGTGCTGACTCTCGTGCTGTTGATACCCGTTATCAGGAGATATGGGGCCATAAAACTGGGTCCCCGGGCGCGGCGGATTATTATGCCGGCTATCATTTTCTTTCTCTGGGCTATCGTGGCTAATGTGGTGAATACCAACATGGCTACTACACTGCAATATGCGAGGACAGCCGCGACGGCGCTGGTTATCCTGTTTCTTCTGCCGGCCGCTATCAGGAATGAGAAGGATGTAAGAATAGTCGTTGTGGTAGCCCTGGTTGCCGGTGCCGCCTCGGCCCTGGTAGCCGTCATGCAGCACTATAGTAACCTCGGTCTGCCATCCTGGGAAATTTACGAGGGTGTCTTCCATCAAGGCAGGACAACCGGTCTTTCCGAGACGCCGATACAGCTGGCCTATAACCTGCCGATAGTTGTGGCGCCGTTAATTGCCATATATTTCATCAGGGCTACAAGCCCGCGTGTGAGGAAATATCTTTTACTGATAATTCTGATTATGATCATGGGTATTTTCTTCACGTATACCCGCTCGGGAATGTATTCGCTGGCACCGGCGTTTCTGATTATGATACTCCTGCTAAAAGGTAAACCTAAGAAAGAACTGTTTTTAATCACCTTGCTTCTGGCCGTTTCTTTCTTCTGGTATTCGGATATGAAAGGTAACCGGTATTCCAAGGGATTTACCACGGAGCGGAGCGCCGCAGGCCGACTGGTACTCTGGGAAGCGGGAGTGAAAATTGCGTTAGATAATCCCGTTTTTGGTATAGGGTCAGATAAATTCCTGGGAGAAGCTTCGGGATACAAGGAAGCTGTTAGTGCCGCGAACTTGGAAAGACTGGGGGCGGGAGCTGCCCTGGGAACCGAGAAGCCCCACAATGATTTCATCCGTGTCTGGCTTTCTTATGGCACGGTAGCCTTTATAGCTTTCATCGTGGCGCTTATAGGTATCTTTCGCAACTTCCTGGAGGTATACCGCCGTGCTCAGAATAAATTTATAAAGGGATTAGCTATTGGCTGTTTAGGTGCATTAGGCTCTTACATCGTGAATGCAGCTACTCATAATTTCATGGATAGCGCCTATCTTCTGTGGATACTGGCAGGTCTCTCTATCGGCATGACCAAGCTGGTCATGTCCAGGAAAGCTCGCAAAGCGGAGGTTCTTCCATGAGAGAGAAAAATCATCGAATAGTAGTGATGTTAATGGTAAATAGCCTGGGTGGTGGCGGTGCCGAGCAACAGCTTTTAGAACTTGTTAGAGGGATAGACAAGGACCGTTTTCAACCCATAGTGGTAACCCTGTATCCCGGTGAGGCCCTGGAGCCAAAGGTTAAGGAAGTACCGGGCGTGGAATACATCTGTTTGGACCGGAAGAGTAAGTATGATTTCTTCACACTGTTTAAGGTCTTACGCCTTCTGCGGCAGAAGCGTGTGGATATTGTACAGCCGTTCCTGACCCCCTCAACCTTCTTTGGTCTGCTGCCGGCACTGGTAAACCGTACTCCGGTAAAGGTGGTAACGGAGCGTTGCGGCGTGCGTTTGAATACCCATCTGGGAAATAACCTGTACCGGAAGATAGAAGACTACTTTACCCGCTTTGCCGACCATGTCGTCCCGAATAGCGGGGCCGGAAGCAGCTATCTTATTGAGCGCGGTATCGACCCCAACCGTATAAAATTGATTTATAATGGTGTGAATCTGCAACGCCTGGCCTCTGACCCGGTCAAGGTCGCTAAAATACGAGAGAGCATGGAGCTTTCACCCGACGGAATGGTGGTAGGCATAACGGCCAGCCTTACTCCGGCCAAGAACCATACCACCTTTATTGAAGCTGCCCAACTCATACATAAGGCCATGCCGCAGACCAAATTTGCCGTTGTGGGTAGTGGTCCGCTGCTGGCTGGCCTGGAGAACCAGGCTAAAGAATTAGGGCTGGCTTCCCAGGTGGTATTCTTTGGCCACCAGCTGGATATAGGTTCCTATATCTCTGCATTCGATGTAGCCTGTCTATGCTCGGTGGACCATGAAGGCTGTTCCAATGCGCTTCTGGAAGCCATGGCCCTTGGCAAACCTGTAGTAGCCACCGATATAGGCGGAAACAGGGAACTGGTGGAGAACGGGGAAACCGGACTCCTGATCCCCCTGCGTGACCCGCAGGCTCTGGCCGATTCCGTTCTCTTCTATCTGCGGCAGCCCGAATGGGCCAGGAAAATTGGAGAATGTGCCAGAGACATGATACATGAATATTTTAGCCTTGAGCGTATGGTACATCAATATGAGCAGTTGTATGAGGAAGCCATGCGAATAAAGCAGAGTGAGGGATTATACGTTAGGCGTAAACTGACCGTATGATAAGCGGAGGGTGAAACCCCACACCGTACAGCCACAACCACTTGACGGTAATGAAGGGCTAGCTCACTGGAGGTTGAGAATGGTGCGGAACTTGTTGAAAAAATTTATCTATCTGCTCCCGGAAAATCTGGGAGCCAGGATTTTGCAAATCTGGCGCTTTCGAAAACTCTTTAGATTCTGGATACAGAGACTCAGATTGAAGCTCCCGTTTTCCAGATCAGTTACGAGATACCTTTTTGACGACACCATTTATTGGGTTAATCCTGAAAAACTGGTCTTCACCATGAACAGTGATGGATTTGATCAGGACACGCTGACTCCCGAGAGAAGAAAATATCGCGAATTCAACCTGTATGAATATAAAGGCAGGGTCATTGGCGGTGATTGGGATGGATTGGAAAGGAGATTCAGTGAACTTGATTTCTACAGGTCATACGAGGAAAGGGCTCGAAAAGGGACAAGCTGGGAGCAACTGCCGTATTACCACAGGGTGCTGGGCCAGATAGAGAATGGGATTGTGAAATGGGGCTGCAGGAGTAAACAGGATCTTGATGAAAGATGCAGGATGCTTGATAAGATTTTCAACGATATGAAGCACAATGGTTATAAAAGTCGGGAATTGCAGAGGAAGGAACGGGGCAAGGATGGCCTGCTTGACGCAACCGACGAAATTTCCGTAAACATAGGAAGGCACGGCGACCTGATATTCAATAATGGTAGGCATCGACTGACCCTCGCCAAGATTGCCGGACTGAAGGAAGTGCCGGTGACCATTACCGTTCGGCACAGTAAGTGGGAAGAGTTCAAGAAAGAAATAGAATCACGTGCCTTGAGGAATAACGGCAGATTGTATGCGGCTCTAACACACATCGACCTTCAGAATATTCCCTCTCATTATGGTCACGGGAGATATGAAATAATAAGAAGAAATATGGGAGAAGTAAATAGTACCCTTCTGGATATTGGGTCGCATTGGGGCTATTTCTGCCATAGATTTGAGGAAGATGGATTCCACTGCACGGCTGTGGAAAATGATGCGGAAAGTCTGTACTTTATGGAAAAGTTGAAGAGGGCTGAAAACAGGAGTTTTAAGGTTATATCGGAATCAATTACTACCGTGAGCAAGAGGGGCCCTCTGAAATATGATGTTGTCCTGGCCTTAGCTATCTTTCACCACTTCTTGAAAGAGAAGGAGACTTTCGAGGACTTGAAACATCTGCTGAAGAATATAGATGCGAACGAAATGTACTTCGAGCCTCACCGCTACGACGAGTCACAGATGGAGGGCTCGTTTATCAACTTCTCCCCGGAAGAATTCACGGCTTTTATCATGGAGAATAGCTGCTTTAATCAGTGCCAGCTGATTGGTAAGTGTGAGGAAGACAGGCCAATATATAAACTGTGGAGATAGACAGTTTATAGCTATTAGTAGTTATGCCAGTCCAGGATGAACTCTCAATGTATTTTGCCCTTGCATGATATAAAGAGATGAATTAGGGCGATTGTTTTCCTCATTTTCAGGTTTGCCATGATAGAGTCTGCCCTATGCTATGCTCAGATTACCCTAACCACCAGATAACTCAATTCTTACCATATTCCAACATTGTGGTAGTATTATCATAGTAAGAGAGGGAGACTCTGGTGGATATTGATACCTGCTTATTTGATGTGAAATACCAGTTCCGGACGGCGGGTAATAGAGTTGGTTCCCTATCTGCATCAGTTCGCCACAGGGCAACCTTGAAGGGAGTATACAGGCATTTCAGACGCAGTATTATGAGTGAACTATGGGTATAGCCGGGACTATCGCTAAGAACACCACTTTCGGCATGATCAGTTCGGTATTGGAGCTGGGCATTGCTTTTGTCATGAGTATAGTACTGGCGCGGGGCTTGGGTACAGAACTATACGGCCTTTATGCTTATATAATCTGGCTTATCGGCCTTACTGCCGTTGTCATAAACCTGGGTCTGGGAGAGATGAACAGAAGGTTCATCCCCGAGGCTATCGGTCGTCAGAATTTCCATGAACCTGTAGGCTTTGTCCAGCTTTCGCTGGTGCTGAGGATTGCGGCGGCTATAGTCATCTCAATCGCCATTGTATTGTCTGCTGGCTTTTGGGCGCGACAGAGTGGCGACCCCGGCAATCAGACAATATTTATCGTTGTAGCTCTGGTCACATTGCCTGAAGCCCTCCAGATTCTGCTGATTAATACATTTAAGGGATACCAGCGGTTCGATTATTCTCTTTACATCAATGTAGCTATTTATCCTGTGCGCATGATACTCGTTATAGTTTTGATTGCTCTTGGGTTTGGTGTCATGGAGGTTCTCATAATCTACATTTCCACGCTGGTCCTGGGTGTGTTAGTTGGTGGTTTTCTCCTGCGTCGGCTCTTACCGCTGAAAAGTCTGTTCTCGACCTCGCTCCTGACCAGCGATGCAAGGAAACGGGCCTTGAAATATTCTATGACCATCGCCGGTGTGCTGCTCCTGGGCTACCTGATCAACAGGCAGGCAGAAGTCTTCTTTATCGGGTTGTACTGCACGGTGGAGGAGGTTGGCTTCTACAATCTGGGCTTCAGAATCAGTTCGCTGGTTGGGATGTTGCCGACAGCCATTGCTTTTGCCCTCCTGCCGGCAGTCGCTGAGCAGTTCGGCAGGGGAGAAATGGATAAAATCAAGCGGATATATCTCACCGCGACACGGTACTTGATGCTGGTGGCTCTACCGCTGTCGGTAGGCGGGATTGCCCTGGCCGACTCTATTATCACCCTCCTTTACGGTGTGGACTACCTGCCGGCGACAGTCCCTCTCCAGATACTCCTTATACCATTCGCCTTTTTCGGTATTGCTCGTGCCGGCGATGCCGTCATCCGCGGTATCAATCACCCCGGCTTTATTCTTAAGACAATGATAGTATTTACCGTTATCAAGATTGGCCTCATGTTGTGGCTTATACCAGCATATGGTATATCTGGGGCAGCCGTAGCCAGTTCGGTGCCGCGCATTTTAATGCTTCCTGTTTATGTTGTATTTGTCTCCAGGAATATTGGCACAATCTGGCCGTCAAGGGATACAATAAAGATAGTCGTGGCCACTTTAATAATGGGCCTGGTGGTTTACGCTGTTCAGAGCCAGCTGGGCGTAGTCCCCAGCCTGGTCGTGGGTATACTGCTGGGCGTGGTCATTTATGTTATCTTTATATTCGCCCTTAGAGTAATACAGGAGCAAGATATGGACATCCTGAGAAAAGCCCAGGACTCTCTGCCCGTGTTCTTGAGAAAATACTATATCCGCGTCTTAGGATTCATGGAGAGGTTTGCCGTGAGAAAAGGGCTTTCTAACGGCCAGTAGATTTACTATCGACTATATAAAAGATGTTAAAAAGTAATGTGAAATAGTGATCGGAGAAAGTAGGGCAGGTAAACGCCTCTGGATGTAAAATATGAAAGGTGATTTTAACATGGCAAGAACTAGCACAATCAATACTACCGCTAACCGGGCCCGATTTAGTATTGCTGCCGGGTGTTCGAAGGGATGCTATCTGGTTAAGCGTTACCTCCGGCTGTGCAGGGAACGTGGTTTGAAAATTATGCTGTTTTCCGCGGTTCAGAGGGTGGCTGTGTTGTGGTTGGCTTGTTTGGTTAGAATAAGCTTACTGAAGACTCGAAAGGGATACGTGATCAAAGAAATCCTCGGCAGTAAGATGTATCTTGATTATGCTGATAAAGGAGTAAGCCGGCAGCTCATTATCGATGGGACAAGAGAAACCTTAAGTATTGAAATTGTTCGAAGAGAACTGAAGAAGGGAGATATTGTCGTAGAAGTAGGGGCCAATATAGGTTATTATGCCCTCTTCGAGTCCCAGCTTATTGGAGAAAAGGGCAGGATATATGCCATAGAGCCCGTCTCCTCAAATCTTGAGTTGCTCAGAAAAAACATCGAACTTAACGGATATTCCAATATAGATTTATATCCATTCGCTATTGGCGAGAGTAATGGAATTCATTCCATGTATCTGACTACATGGCGTAATAAACCTTCATTGAGAGACATTACTGGTACCCGTAAAGAGAAGCATTTCACGGAAGAGATAAAAGTTGAGGTTATGGCGTTTGATGACTTTATAAAAGACAAGTCATATCCGAATTTCGTCAGAATGGATGTAGAAGGTTACGAATACCATATCATCAGGGGCATGAAGGATACTTTACAGAGAAAGCTCCCTTTGACATTGTTGATAGAATTTCACTTCCATTTAATGACCAGGCAGGAGTCTACCGAGATATTGGATACTCTGAGAAGCGCCGGGTTCAGGATAGTAGATGTGGTATCGGAGGCACCACCGTTTGGCATACACCGACATAAATTATTATCGAAAATAATATATTCGACGGAATCGGTAATAGAAAAGAAGCTCAGCAACAGGAAACCTTTAGCCCGTCGTCTTAACTTGAGCTTTGATGATATCTTATCGGATCCTGTCATATTAGATGGCAGGTTGGGAGCTTTACACATCTGCTTTAAAAGGGATTAATCCTAATACAGTTAAATGAGATGCCAGACAGGAAAGCGGCGATCAAACTACTTATATATGACAGGTCCGAACTGGTTTCCCTAACCAAGCCCCGGATAATCACAAACAGGTTGGCCGGAATGCTCAGTAGGGAGCTCATCGTCTTACTTTTACCGTACGCTCAGAGATGTGATACAATTACCCAGTTATGCTGATTCTTAGCTTCATGAGGTAGATTTGGGACTATTCCAAGCATTAATTCTCGGTATCGTGCAGGGTGTGACCGAGTTTCTGCCTATCAGCAGCTCCGGTCATCTGGTGCTATTGCCGGCAGCCCTGGATTGGCCCTCTCCCTCGCTTGTATTTGACACAACAGTCCACCTGGCTACACTCGTGGCGGTGGTAGCAGTCTTCTGGCACGATATCATCAGGCTGATAGTTGCCTGGTGGCAGGGGTTGTTGAGACGTCAGCCTTTAGAGACGGTCGAATCACGTCTGGCCTGGTGGGTAATTCTGGGGACGATACCGGGAATACTTGCCGGTGTATTGCTGGAAGAACCCATTGAGTTTTTATTTACCAGCCCTCGCGCGGCGGGCGCCTTTCTTTTGCTGACCGCACTTCTGCTTGTTTTCGCTGAGATTTTAGGTCGGCGCCGGCGGGACATCACAACAATAACGTGGCTGGACAGCCTTCTTATCGGTATCGGGCAGGCTGTGGCCATTTGTCCGGGTGTCTCTCGCAGTGGAGCGACGATTTCTGTCGGCATGTTTCGTGGACTGACCCGCGAGTCTGCGGCACGCTTCTCCTTTATCCTGTCCGTGCCAATCATAGCCGGGGCCTGGCTGATGCAGATGGCCAAACTGGTGGGTCAAGGCGGCCTATCGGCTGAGGCTCCATTACTGCTGGTT
>Ga0209427_10002252_pt1 | contig 22687 bp, 20 predicted proteins | sample DeeMarSWOR136_30_FD_187465 | JGI IMG/M metagenome (GOLD analysis project Ga0209427, IMG submission 187465) | Marine sediment microbial communities from White Oak River estuary, North Carolina - WOR-1-36_30 (SPAdes) (version 2) | ecosystem: Environmental > Aquatic > Marine > Intertidal zone >...
AAGAACGCTCACTATGCAAGCAAATTGACTAATACTCTTGATCTCCAACTCGTTCACACTCCTTGAGTTCTTTGCCTTCAGCTTTTATGACTTATGGAAGAATCTAATAGTGAGCCAGGAGAGATTTTAACCCACCCCAATTGGCAATGTCTCCCGCAAAACTCCCTTTTTTTTTCTAAGTTTTGCCTTGCTCAACCAGAGTTTGCGCACAGCGCGCTCACAGAAGCGTTCGCTCCATACACGTAACTCTATAAACTTTCTTTAAATCTTTTTTTAAATACGCTTTTAAGAGAATAGAAGAGTAGAAATCTTATGGAAGTTAATGCCGAAATACTTAGAAAAATGTTTCATACGCTCGCTCCCATTGTTAAATATTTTGGGATGAAACTTGATTTCGATGAAAATGACCAAGCTATTATCACACTCCCCTATAATCCAAACTTAGACCATGGAGAAGGAGCAGTACATGGAGGCGCAATCGCCACGTTATTAGACAACGCTGGCTTTTTCACGAGTGCATTAGCTAATAAGGGAATTGTGACAACATCAGAAATGAGTTTTCATCTCCTTCGCCCTGCAGAAAAAACCCAATTGATTGCTAAAGGCAAAGTGTTGAAACTTGGAAGAAGACAAATTGTAGCAGAAATGTATTGTTACGATGAGAATGATCAATTAATCGCTCATGCCACTGGAACATACCTTAATTTAGAAAAGAAAAATAAGGGTAGAAATTAATAATGAATGAATTTTTTAGATAAACTACGAGCAAGCGCTTTAGCCAGCCAATAAAAATTAATTTCCCGAGTGCGAACGCGAGTGAAACCCCTAAAAAATATCTGTTAGTATCCAGGGTTCGTCCAGAACGGGCGGGATGGGATTTGAACCCCCCCCACACACGATTGCCCTTATCGCGTGCTACTTTGAGCTCCAAATGAAAGGTTCAGGGTTTTGTTGGAAAAATTTAGTAGCAGCTGTTTTGTAATTTCGTTTTTCGATGGGAATTTTTTTATGGAATGAGTTTGCTTTGTTTACTACGTTAATAATATCTGAAATTATTTTTTGATGCAAGTCTAAGCGGCCACTAGCAACATGTGTATGGTTAGGTCCATAAACATGTAATTCAGTATACTGTTTTGTTTCTATTGCGGCTACCCAATCTTGGAAATTTGCTTCTGCAAAGTTTGCTAGATTTTCTACAATTGAGAGGTCTACTTTTTCACCAATAAATTTGATAGGTATTCCGAGTCCTAAGTGAACGAGTGGGTATTCTGACATTGGAAAGAATTCACCTCGGAGAATGCAAGCTTTTATAGCACGTTTGATCACTGAAACATATTCGTCCTCAATTCTATCTATGACCGCAGCAGCACAAGGTTTACCCTTACGTAAGCACACAAAGAAATTTCCGGGAGCACAATTAGACTTTGCAATATCTTCAACATGTGGACTTGTGGCAAGTTCATCAAAGGATCGCCCCACTCTTATCCATCCATGAGGACCATGTGGAGTTCCATGCTTCAACACGAGCTCTTCAAATACTCTCTCTAATTCAGTTTTTCTCTTCTGGGCAAGTTTTCGAACATGTTTGCATAAACCTTGATCCAGAACGGTTCCATCAAAATAGTCGGTGGTTTTATCGGCGTTATCCTCTCGAATGAAATCAACATGACGTCCCATGCCATTATAAACTTCCCGGAGATACTTATGTGGCTGGTTCAAACTATAATCTAACTGAGCTGCAATGTAAAAATGTTTGAACATGTTGATTATGTCGTCTTCACCTAGTATATACATTCGAGCGAGTTTTTCGTGACCACCAACCCAGTCTGGGCGTTTCTTTAAAATCTCTTCAAGTTCATGGATACTATAGTTTCGTTCTTTCTTATCACCTTGTTCAGAAGGTTTTTTCTTTCCCTTTAACCACCTATCAAGACCCATTTCCAATCCACAGTGATATTACTTTGATAATTCTTAAAATTTGCGCACAACATACACATGGAAAGTAGGTCTGGCTTATTATAGATATGAAGCGTGCGCCACAATCTTTGAGAGAGCATTCTTTAACCCTTGACAAGCGCGTGCTGTTCGTGGAACATTTATTTCGCACCCTCACCTGCATTATATGTTGTACTAGAAAGAAGCCCGTTCTGAAGAGATTGGAACATGAGAAATAAAACATACCTTTAATTTCTGAACCACCCTCCTCTATGGAATGCAAAAACAATAGAGGAAGATTCCATAACTGTTATTTGCTAATTAAACGCTATATTGAGAAAGGAAGGTTGGAACTGTTGAAAAAGAAACCTACTTTGTGCAAATCAACTCCATTTTTACTTGGAGTTTTTGCGTTTATGGTTCTACTCAACTCGTTTACAATTGGACAAAATGGAGTATCACTGCCTTACGGAGTTTTTGCCAAAGAAACCCAACCGTATGGAGGAATGTTGCGGGCTGGATTGCCTTTCTTCTTCGAGATCTTCACGTTGAATCCTTTGATTCCGGGAAGTGGTGAAGGGTGTTTTGGAAGCCAATTCGTCCACAATTCTGTTTTCAACAACCTATTAAGATATGATGAAAGCGGGTTTGCAGTTTCGGATCTCGCCAAGAACTGGACAGTTTCAGGGGATGGTCTCAACTATACATTCAGTCTATTTCGCAATGTGACTTGGCATGACGGAGTTGAATTCAATGCTTCCGACGTCAAATTTTCATATGACACGATTTCCTCAAATCCAGATGTAGTTCAATACTGGACAAATCTTTGGGAGGGCGAAGTGCCTGAAGCCATAATAAAAGATGAATATACTGTCTCTTTTCGATTTCAAAATGTTGATGCCTCCGCACTTCACGCTTTTGCATGGACACCGGTAATTCCAAAGCATCTATACGAAGGAACAGACTTGGAAACGAATCCTTCTAATGAACATCCGATTGGGACCGGCCCGTTCAAGTTCGTGAACTGGACTCAGAAGACTGGCATCAACTTAACTGCAAATGATGAGTATTTCCGAGGAAGACCGTACCTTGACCATCTGTTCCTGCGGTGGGACATTCCCATTGTTGAACTCACTGATTTTCTTATGAATAACACGATAGACATTGTTCCCATCTATGCAAGTCTTGATAGAATTGATGAATTCGAGCAGACGCCAGGAGTTTCCACAATAAGCAGAGTATCCCCCTCTGTGAGAGAGATTGCCTTCAATCTTTCCCACCGAATTCTCAATGAACTTAAAGTCAGGCAAGCATTGGCACATGCCATAAACAAGACTGCAATATGTGAGCAAGCTAGACTTGGATACTCAACACCTGCAACAGGTCCGATCTATCCAATGCTTGGATATTGGTATAACTCCAATGTCACCGAATACGGATTTAATCAAACGCTTGCCGAAGAACTCTTAGATGAAGCTGGATATTCTCGAGATCCCCAGACAATGACAAGATTCACTATTGATTACTCTCTCTTCGATGAAGTACACAATAACACTGCTCAAATGGTTGAACAATACTGGCAGCAGATAGGCATAAACGTAACAGTCCAAGTCAGGCCAATTGGTGAAATCCTTGGCGATTTCGAGATGTTCCATGTCGGATTCGGTGGATTTATGGAGCCGAGTGATCAGTATGTACTTTGGCATAGCAATGGTGCTTGGAATTATTGGAGTTATAATAATAGCAGAATTGACTATCTTTTGGAGACAGGGAGAACAACCTTGAATATTACGGAGCAGAAGGAGATATATGATGAAGTTCAACAGATTCTCGCTGACGAAATTCCACATCTCTTTTTGCACTACCCAACAATCCTAACAGCCTACAACAACGACTTTCACGGTTTCATATCCGGCAGTTTTGTTTACTCACTGAACGCTATTTCTCTTGAGAAGGTTTGGTATGAGCCTACTTTATCCGGGGAAGGTAATTGTCCTTATCGTGTCTGTTTTGTTGATTCTGAGGGAAGGCAGACCGGCTTCTTCAACGGGACATCCCATGAGGACATACCGAATTCTACGTATACTGGTGTTGATAATGATCCTCAACTGGTAAAGATACGGAACCCGTTAGGCGTCTACAATGTGTCGCTTATCGGAGTTGAGAATGGGTCTTACAGTTTCGAGTTTGTCAATATCGCTTTAGATTACAAGAATGTCCAAGTTGTTGAGGGTCATATTCATGAGAACGAAACGATAACGTACATTATCAAATCCTTTGAAGATGGAACGATGAAAGTGTATGATCCTGAAGAGTACTCAAGCCATGACGTAGGAATAATGGATGTGGCTAGTCCCAAGACTGTCATAGCTAAGGGATTCAGCCATGCTATCGACGTTACTGTGCTCAATTATGGAGATTACCTCGAGGAGTTCAATGTTACGTTCTATGCCAACACAACCATGATTCAAAATGAAAGCCTCAGCTTGACAAGCGGAGAATCAAGAACCATCACCTACACGTTGAACACAACAGACCTTCATAAAGGCAACTACACTATAACCATAATTGTCACACCAGTTTTGGGAGAAATAGCTACAACAGACAACACAGCACAACGTTGGATTATAATTGCTATGATGGGTGACATAACCGGTCCAGATGGTTGGCCTGATGGTGAATGTGACATGAGGGATGTGGGATTAGTTGCCAGATATTTTGGACAGGATGTGCCTTCTGCACCTGCTAACTGTGACTTGACAGGACCAGTAACGGGTGTTCCAGATGGAACTGTTGACATGCGAGATGTTGGCTTAGTGGCGAGGCATTTTGGAGAAACAGATCCATAGCCATTCTTTTGTTCACTCTAACCTGACTGTACAAGAAACATGAGTTATGAATGTTAAGGATCAGCTTCATTTTTCCTCTACTCTCTCCGCTATTCAAGAAAGTCTTTTCTTCGGCATATTTTTAACCGTCTAGGCTTGAGTGTTGTTGTGGGCTTGACGAATCTTGCTTTCACAAAGCGAAATAGCACGTTACTATCCAAATTCCTCTCTTAAGCATTAATAGCTTGGAAGTTAAGCAGGAGACACTTCCGAGTTATGCTGCGTGACAGCAAGATTCGTCAAACTCAACAAACTCCAGAACCATTTATCAAGGAGATTTGATTTGCTGTTTGAAATTCATACTTCACATGTCTACTTAGTCTTGAACCGGCTTCTCCTGAATGCATAGACGAAAATTAGCTGGTGAACATGCCTTGAAAGTAGAAGAAGTTTTCTGTTCAAAGACTAGAATGAAGATTCTAAAAATCCTGATAGGTGTTGGTCAGCTTCCTGTTACTCGAATTGCAAGAAAACTTCATAGGAACTATGCGACTGTGAAAAGCCATCTAGAAATCTTGGAACAGGAAGGCGTCCTACAACACAGGAAATATGGAAGAACACGCTTATACCGTTTCACCATGATACCAAGAGCGAAAGCAGTTCAAAAACTAATTGAAACATGGCAAAACCAATCAACGTGACCGACAAATGAACTCTCCTTTCTATTTGCTAATCAATGTCAATCATGTGAAATGGGTGACGCAGAACCGTTTTCAAATGTCCAACCCGTGAAAAAAGGTGACATGAACCATTTTCAAGCGACAAATTCTTGGAAAGACACGACACATTCTTGTTTCAGAGTGACGAATCCAAGAAATGGTGACATTAACCGTTTTTGAATGACTAACTGTGGAAAAAGGAGACCTAATCTTGTCAAAGCATGCACCTGTCGCTGTTTAAAGATTGCACAAGCTTACAGCCACCATCCAACCATTGCAAAAGCTTAGCGCTTGCTGTAATAGAACTTTGTTCCAAAAGCTATTTAGCCTATAATTACCCACTCACGCTTGATGCATAATGAAGAGGCTTATTTCCCTAATTTCACTAGTTGTGATTCTGTCAACATCAATTATGCCTATACCCTACTCATTTAATATTTCTATTCACTCCGGGACGAGAGATGATTCTATGTCTCAAACGTTCCTAGAAACGACATCGACTTACGGAGGACGATTGAGAGTTGGATGGTGGTACCTTCCACAGCCAAATAACTATTTGAATCCACTGTTAAGTGGTGAGAGAGCGCTAGGTCCTGAACGTGTACCTGTTTTCAATGGCTTAACTAGAGTGGATGAAAATGGCGTAGTAGTGTCAGAACTGGCGAAGAGTTGGGAAAGGGAGGGCTTAAACTACACATTCTATTTGAATGACAATGTGACCTGGCATGATGGTGCGCTATTTGATGCTGATGATGTGAAATTTACTTTTGATACTATCCTTAACGACACTGAAGGTGTAATTGATAATTTTTGGAAGACCATAACATCTAAATTGGAGTCAGTCAAAATCAGCAATTCGACCACTGTAGTTTTTCAACTCACTGAACCTGAGGCTTCCTTTCTGTACTCTGGAACACCCATAATTCCGCAACATGTTTACGAAGGGAATCTCTATAACAATATGGCTGTAGGAACTGGTGCATTCAAAGTCCAGGAATGGCACCCCACAATTAACATGACTCTTATTGTCAACGAGGAGTACTTCAGAGGTAGAGCTAATCTCGACAGCATTTTGTTTAGGTGGGATATACCGCGAGAGCAACTAGCAGACTCGCTTCTGAACAACACTATTGATTTTGTGCCTGACTATGTCGATCCAAATAGAATAGAAGAGCTTCAGCAAATATCAGGAATAAGCACCACAACAATTGACGAGCTTGCATACTTCTCGTTAGGGTGCAATCTACGGAGGCCATTGCTGAATAATTCTAGCTTCAGAAAAGCGTTGGCGTATGCAGTGAACAAGACGAAGATAATAGAAGTAGCCTATCTTGGTTATGCAAAGGAGGCAACAGGGCCGCTACCACCAGCGCTCAGTTACTGGTACAATCCAAACGTCATTAAATACAGATTCAATGCAACAAAAGCCCAGCAAATGCTACAAGAAACGGGTTATTCAGGCGAACCACTTTCTCTGAAGATTCCTGATGATGATCCGTTGAGAATAAACGCTTCGCAGATTATAATAGAGTGCTGGGAGGAATTAGGAGTGAATGCTACACTTGTAGTTGAATCGAGGAGTCAGTGGGCAGTAGATCTCTTCATAGACTTCAACTTTGACATAACGCTTGTTGGATGGGGATTGCCGATAGATCCAGACATTCTACCTCTATATCATTCAGATTCAAATCTCAACTTATGGAACTACAGTAATAGCGAATTGGATACTCTACTTGAACAAGGAAAATCAGAGTATAATGACACACAACGAAAAGCAATTTACGATCAAGTACAAGCAATCCTTGCTGAAGACATTCCTACCATCTTCCTCTACCATCGAATGAGAAGAAACGCTTACAACAATGATTTCCACAATTTCACCTGCACGCCACAACTGGGTGGACATACATACTCTTTTGAAAGAGTGTATTATGAGGAAACTTTGTCAGGTCAAGGCAAATCTCCAGTTGTAGTTTGCTTCCTAGATGAGTTTGGCAGACGCAGCGGTTTCCATAATGGTTCAATATTCAATGAAATTCCCAGAAGCGCCTATGATGAAGAAGCCAATCTCGTTAAGACTCGTTCTCCGAGTGGTAACTATACTGTGGAAGTCTGTGGCACGGGCAATGGAACGTATTCTCTTGAGATAGTCAACATTGCCTTGGGTTACAAGTACTCGGAGATTCCGTTAAACACTATACATATGAACCAGACTAGAACTTATCTGGTTCAAGTGTTTTCTGACGGGTTGTTGAAGGTTTGGGATCCACTATTGGACATTGTGGAAGACTGGAATATTGACATGCGAGATGTAGGCACAGCAGCCCAAAGCTATGGATCTTACCCAGGACATCTATTGTGGAACAAAGCAGCTGATGTTTACGAAGATGACAACGTGGACATGAGAGACATCGGCAAAGTAGCCAGGGAATATGGGGATGTATGGCCATAGTCTAGTGCAAGCGCTAGACGTGTGTGAACTGCTGTACTGAAACATGCTTTCCCCATATATACAAGAGTCACTTCATTTGAAGTGACTCTTTACCATGAAAAACCATGCCTTTGATTCCCTTCTATATATGATTCCGTATATGGTTGTTGTCTGGTGGTAAACAAACAAACATACAAGCTCAATCTATATCCTCTCACTCTTTGGGTGCAACGAATTTGAGATTCCTTGTAATGTGGAGGCATCTATTGCGCATCTTCCCTTTTTTCTCAATTTTGTGGTTTGCAACGCCTTAGCCTTTGAAGTGGAAACGCCGTCACATGAATTGTCTGGACATAGTGTGTTTTCTTCGCACTTGTCAGTTCATACGCTTATCATAAGCAAGATACTGACTTACAAAGCCACATACAATGTGAAGCAGCGAAATATCTTCAGTCCGCAACACACTTTTCTTATGTTATTTATATACCCTAAATTAGGTCAATTCTGGCTTGTTTTACTCAAAAAACTCTTGTTGTAGACCTTAGAACTATAACGTCATACGATATGATATTCACAACAAAAACAGGCAAAAACTAGCTGTATTATCCCTACATAAAAAATGAAAAGAAGAGCCGTGGATAGTATGATGTTTCTTAGGCTTCAAACATCCTTTTGGAAATCTTCCTTCAACAATTCAGTAATGTCCAATTCTTAAGACTCTTATCATGTCAGTTTTTTCTGACATAATGTGAGATTACATTAGGAAACCTGACTTGAGCAGAAAGTAGAAATGCCGTTCTAAGAAAGGTTTCATATGTCTCGTTTCTCTTGAAAAATGATATTTCAATAAGCCGTTAGATTTACATCGAAAACCATTTCTGCAGATAGAACCAGCGAAGCAATTATTGAAACCTTCTGCCAATTGGTTACGAGCCACCAGATTTGTGTCATATTCTTCCCAGAGACCTTCCTTGAATCGTACAAAACTCTCATGACTCTCCAAAGCCCGATGAAACATTCGATTCAATAACTCAATTATCCCTTTCTGCCTTTCAATAATTCCGCTTTTATCCTGCCAGCTATATGTTTCTTTGTCTAGTCTGAAATCTATGCCATGAGGGTAAAACTGCTTAAGTAATGAGGTAAGCTCGCGAATCACATTTAAGTCCAGCAAAAACCCATCTGGCTTAACTCCATGAAGTTTAAGAAAATGCTGTCGGGAAGTCATTTGAATCCTGACTTCTGGATATTTTTTCAGATAGAAAGTGAAATTACCCTTCTCATCTTCTGCCGAGAAATCACATCCAATGATTTGCTTTCGATTCTTCCAAACTGCTTCTTTGAAGATTTCGTAGTCCATTATACTTGTTTCATACTGTCTCTGCGTTTTGAACCCCATTTCAATCTAAAAATAGCATGCTATCTATACATGTATAAATATTCTGTACAGGAGTATAACAAAAATGGTAAAGTTTAAAGTTAAAGCCAATCCACAAGGGCAGTATTACTTCCCGAAAGAAGTGCGCGAGGAACTGGGAGAAAAACTAGAATTGATATGCAATGCGAAGGCAGCTATTGTCTACTCATACGAAACACGTCTAGAAACCATTTTGGAATCTCTCGAAATAATCAAGAAAGATTTGAAACATCGACTACGAATACGGAAGGAACACGAAAAATGAATGGTGCATATATATGTATGAGAGTGTGTTTTTGTGTGTATAGTCGTCTGTCTTCTCTTACTTCTTATCTTCTATCTTCTATAGACTCATTACAATCTCCATGTTACCTAACAATCAACCATTCACAACCTTTTCCATATACACACAAATGCAAACACACCCTTAAGGTGGACATTCATGGCTAGAAGAGACGGAGCAGCTACAAAGAAAGGTCGCATACAAGAGATAGCACGCAAAATTCATAGCTTACTTGAGAAGCATGGCGAAATATCTCTTTCCAAGACTATAGCCTTGTTAGAATATGAGTATGGATTAACCAAAGTGAAGATTGTAGACTATTTTGAAACTCTTGAGACTCTAGAACACTTCATAATTGATGTTGAAACAGATAAAATCAAGTCTGTAACTGAAAGCTGATTCTGGAAATGCTCTGCTGTCCTGAATGTAGCTCTCGGAAGCTGTATAAGGCCGGTTTAAGATATTTGAGAGACGGCTCTACGGTGCAAAGGTTTCTATGTCGGGATTGTGGCCGGCGTTTCAGCGAATCACAATCATTAAATAAACATTCTAGCAAAGGTTCTCTTTGTCAAATAGGCGCTAAGCCATACGCCCATGGGCTAGTGGAAAATTTGACAGAATTGGAACCGCTGAAAGATAGGCTTGCGGGAGCCACAGATAACACAGACGTTAAAGGAAAGATCGTTGAATTCCTATGGTTCTTGAAGAAAGAAGGATATGCAAATACAACAGTGAAAGAGGCTGTTGCAACCATAAAACGCCTAGCTAACAAGAATGTTGACATCTTTAATCCAGAAGAAGTCAAGCTTTTATTGGCAAGAGAAGATGATTGGAGCAACGGTTACAAACAAAATATCGTCTCTTGGTATCAAAAATTCGCTGAAATGCTTCAACTGAACTGGGAACCGCCAAACTACAAACCCGTAAAGAAACTTCCATTCATACCTCACGAAGAAGAAATAGACCAGCTCATTTCAGGAACAGGTCGCAAACTAGCATGTACTCTTCAGCTTTTGAAAGAAACTGGCATGAGAATAGGTGAAGCTTGGAAGCTGCAATGGACGGATATAGATGCTAAACGTAACACTATAAAATGTGTAGCGGAGAAAAGAGGCAACCCTAGAATGTTCAAGGTATCCAATACACTAATAGCCATGATCCAACAGCAGCCGAGAAACAATCAGTATGTATTCGGAGACACAAGCGTATCTGGACATAGAAGAAACTTTTGTCGCCAACGAAAACAACTAGCAAATAAACTGCAGAACCCTAGGCTATTGAATATTCACTTCCACACTTTAAGACATTGGAAAGCCACAATGGAATACCACAAAACCAAGGACATCTTATACGTCAAACAACTATTAGGACACAGAAGCATAGACTCAACTCTGAAATACACGCAACTAGTTTCTTTTGAAAAGCCAGACCAGTTCAAATGCCGAGTAGCAAACAACATAGAGGAAGCTAAAGAACTAGTAGAAGCAGGCTTCCAATATGTCACAGAAATAGACAGCAAAAAACTATTCCGTAAACCCAAATGACATACCGTAAGACATACTACCGTGACAACACATAATCCTTTCTGCACTACACATGGACGGTTATGTGTAGTTACGTTCTACGCACAAATTATCATATTTAGAAAGTGATGATTCTGCGGTCTGGAGATAAAAAGAAATGAAATTGCTAAAGAATAAAAGAGCTTTGAGTACAGTAGTGACTACATTGATGATTCTGGTGGTTTCAGTACTATTGGCAACGGTCGTAACTTTCTACGCTATAAATGTGACAACAACCCGTGTGCAAGAGGAATCGTTGTTCCTCACTAAACAGCATGTTTGGTATAATACAACTGGAGACTGGGCACAAGGTGCCATAGTCATCGTTAACACTGGCGGTAAAGACGTTGTAATAGACAAAATCACTGTCAGAGGACAAGCATGCAACTGGAGCGACGTTTTCTATTGGAGAACCAACACAGTGACTGTCTCAAATGATTTAGAGGTGACAACTACCCAGCTGCCAGCCAGTGGCGCTGTCAACATTACAGTACAAGGAGCTGACCGAGAATTCTCCCAAGCTACTGACGACACAACATTGATTTCTGGTTACACCATGGTCATGTACATTGACGAACCTGATAGTATTGCTTTGAATGACGTCGGCATAACTTTAGGCATAACCATCTTCACGTCAAACGCCCAATACTACAAAGAAACAAACGTAGAAGCTGCTCAATAGCAGCCACATTCTCCTTTTTTTCTTTTCCCTATTTTTGTGTCTTAACCCGCTTGTTCAGCATAAGGAATGAAATCACCATCAAATTTTGAGGTATTGATTCTGCATACAGGTTATGTGTAGTTTTGTTCTACACACACCATCTTATTTCACCATGAAAACGAAAGACTATGCTGAACAACCAAGAGAGGAGACTATCAAAAACGGTGTACAAAAAACTCTTCCGAAAAACGTTGAGAAGAATCTTCAAATCGAAGAAAGGCTTAGCTATCCCTGTAACCTACATGGTGCTCTTTGTTTCGCTCATGGCAATAATTTCTGTAACGTACAGCTTTGCTGTCGTAAAGATAGGCGCGAGAGGTGCCTTGCTTAAGGCTTCAGTTGCTAAACACAATATGTTGGTTTTAGATGATGCTGTACATTCTGTTGCATGGAGTTTCGGAGCTTCAAAAGTTGTTTACATGGATGATTGTGGAGGTGTATTCCAGATGCAGCCATCAGCCAGAAGCCTTCTCATCAACTTCACCGATGAACAAACATTCCACACTGTGGTATTCAACAAGTCAATCGGAACAGCCTCTTATGAACTTCAGCCTTCAGAAATCAATTATGACGGCTTGTTTATTAGAGGAGATGAAAGGACGATAATAAATAACTCTTTCACCATGACACAGCTCTACGTCACATCAGGTGACAATGCTAAAGAGCTTGTTCTATGTTATCGTCCATCAGCAGCCTCAGCAGTTATTAATGCAAACAATGGAAAGCCACAAAACCTTATACGCATACACATTTTAAAATTCGAGTCTTTCCATAGTCTAACATGCAGGGAACAGTTCTACATTAAAGTGACAAGTCTAAATGTCACGACGATTCCATACCAATACGAGTTCAATCAATCAATTTCCTCTCTTGCATTGCAAGCCGTCTCAGATGGAACCTTAACCACTATTTGGCTTCCAATTTCAAGTAATGCAGAGGGTGCAGTTGTGAATGTGGAAACCGTTGTCTGCCACATCGAAATCCAAAAAGCAGGAGTGTAACTTTTGCCTTCAATAACAACCAGTTACCTTTACACTTTCATTGCATTAATAGCCATCAGCAGCCTTCTCATCTTCTCATTTATGGCATATGTCAACACTCTGTGTGCTTCGTCAGAAACGAGACAGCTGAAAAATTTGATGGATCACGTAACAGCTAAAAGCATAGAATTGTTAACCCTGACCCTATCCACAAATGCGACATCCGAAAGTTTTCTTATAACACCTGCCTCCATAGGTCACAAACAATACTGGCTTCAATTTCGCAACGACTCTACTAAAACGTGGTTAGAAGGTGGTTTGGGAGATGTACGCATAGAAGGAACTGAACTAAGTATCTACCTTCCAAAGAAGATCTTAGCAACAGGTCATTACATTGGAGGTTACGGATCAATCCATTTGAAATGCTATTTGAATAAGAGTATCCCACAAATCTTTCTCAAAGATCAAGGTGGGAGTGACTAAACAATGAAGTTCAGCCTTAAACCAGATAAAGACAACATCCAGAAAGATGAAGTCTTTCAGGAAATGATTAAGAAAGAAGCAGAATTGACCGAATTTTTAGATGTTAAAAAGCGGAGTGTTCCTGAAGGCTATGTAGAAATAGAAAATTACCCTTTAAAGCCGCCGTTTTCCTACGCCGCGGTCGTACAGAATGAAGACACTTTAGAATATCTATACGTTCTTGATGAATTGCCATTATCATGGGATGAACGGGAAGGATACTTCAGATGGAGAAACATTTTGGAGTATGAACTGCAGACCCCAGACGAAAAAGAAACTCTTGCAGAATCTTTCAGAAGGCAAATGCCGATAATTCTGGACAGCCATCAGAAAATTTTCAAAGATGTTTCGCAGGTTGGAATGCGCAAAATTCTTTACTATATGGAACGAGACATCGTCGGTTATGGAAAAATAGATCCGTTGATGTATGACGAATACGTCGAAGACATCGGATGCAGCGGCGTTACCAAACCAATCTTTTTATGGCATAGAAAATACGAGAACTTAAAAACTGACATATTTTTCCGAGACGAAGAGGAACTAGACGATTTCATAATGCGTATAGTTCACAAGGCTGGAAAACATGTAAGCATAGCCTTCCCAATAGTAGATGTTACATTACCGGAGAAACATCGTCTAGCCGTCTCTTTCGGGAAAGAAACAACACCATCAGGAACGGCCTTCACAATAAGAAAGTTCCGTAAAGATCCGTTTACAATAATAGATTTGATTGAAAATGAAACCATAAATGAGAGCATAGCAGCTTACCTATGGCTTTTAATGGAAAACAAAATGTCAGTTATGATTATTGGGGCAACAGGCGCTGGCAAAACAACCACTCTGAACGCAATTGCATGCCTCATACGGCCTAACTACAAGATAATATCCGTTGAAGAAGTTGCAGAGATGAACCTGCCACATGAAAACTGGACTTCCACGATTGCCCGTTCAGGTTTCGGAGTTGAAGGTGAAGGAGAAATCACCCTTTTCGACCTCATCAAATCGGCTGTGAGACATCGTCCCGATCTTATAATTGTAGGCGAGGTCCGAGGTGAAGAAGCTTATGTCCTATTTCAAGCTTTAGGAACAGGGCACGGTGGCTTATGCACGTTACATGCTGATGATGCCAACACATCCATTCAAAGACTCACACAGCCACCAATGAATATCCCATCATCCATAATTCCACTGATGAACTGCGTGATAACAGTAAAACATGTGCGTACACCTGTCTTTCTTGAAACAGGAATACGGCTCTCAAGCAGGAAAATCATAGACATATCGGAGATAAAGAGTGCCGACAACATTCAAGAAGTTTTCAGTTGGAACCCATCAACAGATATTTTCCAGGGAAACCTCTCCGAAAGCTATCTCTTAGAAAAGATAGCTTCAAGCCTTGACGTTCCCATTGAAAGACTATTGGACGAGCTTGAATATCGTAAACGCGTGTTAATGCATATGGTTGAACATAACATTCGTGACTATCGAAGTGTAAACAAAGTGTTAAGCAAATACTATAACAATCCACAACTCTTCAAGAGAGAATTCTTGGAAAAACCTAAATGGTGAGAATCTTGCAGATGCAACTGCCGAAACCAAAATTATTCAGATGGGTGCTAACGTTCTTAGCGAGAGAAGAAACAAATGAAATAGACCGTGAACTGCCTTTCGCTGCATTGCTTTTCGCATTATTGGCTGCAAGTGGAGTAACAATTTATGAAAGCTGGAAAAAACTATGCAATATACATCTTCTGCCAACATTTCAGAAAGAAGCAAAAGAAATTGTTAGGCAAGTTGAAGTCCTGAGTTATGATCCTTTAACTGTCATGCATAAACGAGCTGAAAAAACAATGTCAAAAAACTACCGTGAGTTCCTTTTAGGTTACATTTCCTCTGTCAGAAGCGGCGGAAATACTGTAAACTATCTCAAAAGCAAACTGCGCTCAATCTTTGATGTTCAAAGTGCTGCTGCAATTCGTTCAATTGAAAGACTCGGAACATTAGTGGAAGCCTATGCAGTTATGCTTATCGTGACATTATGCTCGTATATTCTATTCATTGTGTTTGCAACTACATCGGTTTTTGAACCTATGAGGATGAGTGGAACACCTGGTATGTCCACATCAGTTGTTTGCATCCTGATATTTTTTGTGACTCCACTTGTTTCAGTGGTTTTCATGGTTATTGCGCATAAAGAGAGAAAAAGTAATCTTATAGAAGTTAAACGACCCTACTATGCTGCTATATTGCCGGTTATAGCTGTTTCAAGCCTTGTAGCCGCTATGATCTTGATTCCACAACTTCAGCATTTAGCGAATCCGCAAATATTTCCTCTTGTTGCAACAATTTCCCTTCTGACAATATCGATTCCGCCAGCAGTCATCTACATGAAGATAACTGGAATGAATTCAGACGCAGAAAACGCCATGCCAAGTTTTCTTAGAGATGTAACAGAATCCAGAAAAATCGGACTGTCACCAGAAAGAAGCATAGTTCACGCCGCAAAACGTGTAGGTTACGGCAGATTCTGTGAAGTTTTGACTCTCATTAGAAGTCAGATGGAATGGGGGATATCTATAAGAAAAATATTTGGAAATGTTAAGCGTAAAATTCAATCATGGCCTGTACTTGTTAACTTTTTGATACTTGTTGAAACAATAAAAATCGGTGGCGGCACAGCTAAAGCCTTAGAAATATTGACGGAATACAGCGAAAAACAGAAAGATATTGAAATAAACAAGAAGTCGCTTCTAAGGCCATATGTGCTACTAGCGTTCATATGGAGCGTTCTCATAGCTTTAACGACAACAATGGTGACTATGACAGTTTATGCATTAACACAAATATCACTTCCAGGAACGACAGCCCTGCCCCTTCAAACGATGCAGGGGCAAATCAGCCTTTTCTCTATAGGAATATTACTACAATGCTGGCTTTCCGGCTTCTTTGTAGGCAAGGTTAATGAAGGCAATTTTGCCGCTGGCTTCAAATACTCAGCTATGCTTGTGCTCACAGCCCATATTTCTCTCGTGCTTTCACAAAGCTTCTTGGGCGGCTTGTACAGTCAGGTTTCCTAATTAAAAAGCGTAAGACAATGTGGAGGTAACAATAAATGCCTGTAATATCTGTTGACACCTTCTTTGCTTGTGCACTGATGGTACTACTTGTACTTTCAGCTATGGCTGCCACTTCAAAGCTACTGTACCCACACATGAGCAAAGCGTTTGACATAAACACTGCCGAAAGATACGAAAGCATTTCAAAATATCTTCTTCTAAATGATGGAACACCATCAAACTGGGGACAAAATATCCAAACAACCCTAGAAACATTTAGTTTAGCCAAAACTGGCTCAAATACTCTATATGAATTAGACATAGACAAAGTATCAAGATTGAACAATGCAAATCTACACTCAGTCAGTTATCCCCAAATATTTACAACGCTTGAAATACCTGATGTGTCCTTTCGAATAGAGATAAAACCAGTTTTTGAAATCGTTACAAACTTTACTTCAATTACTGAAGGATTGAATGAGACATCCTATGACTTTGAGGTTCTTACAGAAAAATACGGAGTTCCAGTCCCAACAGAGCTGAAAGTCTATGCAGTTGCCAACAATCATCTGGAATCAAAACAAACTTATGCTTCGAACGGAAAAACCTTTATGAACATCACCATTCCAAATGATGTAAATGGACCCGCACTACTAGTTGTCTTTGCAAGGTCAATATCCAACTCCAAAATTATATCATTCAATGCTTACTCATTTGCGCATAATTCGAATGAACCTAACAGTGAAGGAACCTTCTTAAGACTCAGTCCGCTGAACTACAATTTAACCGCTTCATTAGTTTATCCTGAAATAAACTTGTCAGATGCTTACGCCCTGTCATTCGACTATTCCGCAACTCTAACACAAATCATAAATGATAGTCAATCATCCATTTATATCATTCCCCGTCTACTCGACCCCAGTCCAACATTAATTGTTGTAACCGGATGGAATTACACGTCCTTCTTCACAGAATGGACAACATATCCACAAGTGCCACTACAAACTGGCGCAAACTTCTCAACTTCAACATCTCTAACAAATGTTCACGCTTACACATATCTAGTTACGATAGATTCCGCTCTTTACAAATGTACGATTTGGCTTGGAGGTCCAAGAGATTGAAAAGAGAAAACGTCGGACAAATCAGAATAATCGAAGCCTTCTTAGCCGTGTTAATCATCTTTTCGTCTTTTACAGTTTCTGCAAACCTAACAGTTGTACAAAACATATCAAACCATGATAACATGGCTTTGACTGGATTGCAAGCTCTCGTAAAGCTAGATTCAGATGGAAGCCTAAGCAAATACGTAGATGATGAAGACTGGACTGGACTACAGGATGTGCTTAACCTTGCTTTGCCACCAGGCATAGCCTTCAACCTAACAGTTTACAATAGAAAGATGGAACAAATTAATATGGATACTATCTCTAATGGAGGCTTCAGTAGTCAACAGATATCCTTTGTAGAGTATGTTTGCGCAAGCCAAGACAGCAATTTCCGTTGCTACGTAATTCATTTATGTTTGACGGTGGCTACATGATGAAAAATAGAAGAAAATTGACGGCAAACAGTTCCGGGCAACTCCTCATAATTGCAGCTCTGGCGATCGCCATCATGATTTCTTCAGCAACAATCTATGTTTATGAGCTTAGCACAGAGACAAACAAGATAGACAGCTATTCCATAAGCGATATTATCCTTGCATTAAAACAAAGTACGACAAATACACTGATAAGTTCACTTGCAAATATTTCAAAAGGTGGAGACAAAGCAATTTTAGAAGCAAATCTCAACAGTCTTTCCGAAGCTTTTACGAATCTAAACCAGCTTGGAATGTGCCATCAGTCTTTTACCCTTATCAACGACTCGAAGTATACCTTTGGCATATATTTATCATGGAACACAAATGGTTTAGGAGTTTCAAATGCCTATACTAATTTTACATTAGAAGTTCAGAGCATGATAGCAAACGTAGCTGTAGATTATGCTGTGAACATAACTACCGCAGTTGCCATTAATGGTTCATATGTAAGGCTTGAAGGTGACGAAAAACTTGTAAATCTAACATGCGTCGTTTCTAATGAGGAACAGCCCGCTCTTGCCAGAAACATAACCTTGTTCTATGAAAATCTTGGAATATGGATTCCTGTCAACTCATCAAATAATCTTTCCATCATAAATTATGGCAACGGCACTTATCTTCTATCCTTCACCGTGACTATATCCTCTGATTTTCAAGTTTCAACGCATGTTTACGACTTACGAGATATACATGTACAAGCAAACACGACATGTACAGACGCTTAACTTGTACATCTAGATTTCGAGCCACTTAAATTATGCAATGTGCTACATCTAATGCAAACAGTAAAAACGAGGTTTTGAGATGGCTGAAAGTCGTGATTGGCGTCATCTTTTCACGCTATTGAGACTGGCTGAGATGGGAGCACATCGTAGAACAGCAAAAATCTCTACGGAGTATTTAGCAAGGAAGATAGGTATGTCGCAGCAAACAGCTTCACGTCATTTAATTGAACTGGATAAGGAAGGATGGATTAAACGGACCATAACGACTGAAGGATGCCTCATAAAAATCACGGATGCAGGAATCAAAAAACTGAAAAATCTTCACTTAAACCTCCGCTTTCTGATGGAAGCTGCTTATCCTCCTTTGTTGACTCTAGAAGGGGTAATCTTCACAGGACTAGGTGAAGGCGCCTATTACATAGCAAAAGAAAATTATAGAAAACAGTTCATGGAGAAACTGGGTTTTGACCCTTATCCAGGCACACTTAACTTGAAGCTCACAACAGATTACGATATCAAAACCTGTTCTGAACTTGAGGGTTATCCCGCAATCAAGATTGAAGGATTCAAAAATGAAAATCGAACTTTCGGGTCTGTAAAGTGCTATCCCGCAATAGTAGAGAATAAAGTGAAAGGGGCTCTAATCTCAGCTTTGAGAAGCCATTACGATACTTCAGTGATCGAAGTTATTGCTCCCCTTTTTCTGAGGAAACGGCTCAAACTGAAAGATGGACATAAAGTGAAGGTTGAAGTCCTAACACTGCCATAAGACGCGAATAATCTGCTTAGCCTTCACAAATAAGGGGGAGTTCATCTTGGTTAAGGCTTTGAGATACGATGACAAACCTTGGCTATCCTATTATGATAAGAATGTGCCCGAAACCATATGCTACCCTAAGATTACACTTTCTGAAGTGGTAGATGAAGTAGCGGAGAATTTTCCAGATAAAGTAGCATTAATATCTTTTGGAAGGAAAATAAAATATGAAGAGCTCAAAAGTTATGTGAATAGTTTCGCTGCGGCTCTTCGTGATTTAGGAGTAAAGAAAGGAGACAGGGTTGCAATACACCTTCCTAATATTCCACAGTTTGTTATCAGTTTTTTTGGCTCTTTAAAAGTTGGTGCAATAGTCACTGGATGTAGTGTCTTATACACAAAATCTGAGCTCATGTATATGCTTAACGATAGTGGTGCAGAGACGATAGTTACCCTCAATCTATTATTTGACACTGTTACCATGATAAGAAATGAAACAAAACTGAAGAGAGTAATTGTTACAGGACTCCAAGATTTTTCAGAGGAGGAAATGCGAGTACCTGAAGACCTGAGGACCACGTTTCAAGCACCTGTAGATGTCCGAAACGCTTATGACTTTCTCGATTTGATAGCAAAACGCAAGTCGAGGTCTCTAAAAACTGAAATAGACTCATTGGAATCTCCAGCGGTTTTACAGTATACAGGAGGCACAACAGGCGTACCTAAAGGTGTCGTATTAACTCATTGTAATTTGGTGTCAAGTCTATTTCAGATGGCGGCTTGGATTCATCAGCAGAAGGGAAAAGAAGTTTTACTCGCCGGATTCCCTTTGTTTCACATGGCTGGACTTACTTTCTGTCTCATTTCAGTTTTTCACGCTAGTTCGCAAATATTGGTTCTTGATCCTCGAGACATCGCAACAACTCTGGAGTTGATTGATGAATATGAACCAACATTCATTGCGAATGTTCCTACCATCTATATGCAGTTCGTAGATCATCCTGATATAAAGAAGTACAGCTTCAATTCTGTTAAAGCTTGCATAAGTGGTGTTGCTCCTATCTCCCCTAAGGTCATAGAAGAATTCGAGCAGATCACAAGAAGTAGAATCCTTGAAGCCTATGGATTGACGGAGACCAGCTCAGTAGTGACTTCAAATCCCATGGACGGCTTGCGAAAGGCAGGATCTGTTGGAATACCGTTGCCAGACATAGAAGTTAAACTTGTAGATATTAAGACGGGCACTAAGGAAGTGTCGGTTGGTGCACCTGGAGAACTCATAGTTCGAGGGCCACAAGTTATGAAGGGCTACTGGAATAAGCCTCAAGAAACAATGAAAGTATTAAGAAATGGTTGGCTTTACACTGGTGACATCGCATCGATGGATAAACAGGGATACTTCTACATTGTAGATAGAAAAAAGAATATGATAAACGTCTACGCTGATTACACGTATCATGTCTACCCAAGAGAGGTTGACGACGTTCTATATGCACATCCAGCCATCAATATGGCTGCAACAATAGGAGTATCTGATCCACGAAATCCAAACAGTGAATCTGTGAAAGCATACATAGTTCTGAAGCCAGAGTATGACCGTAGAGTAACAGTAGACGATGTAAAAGCATACTGCAAGCAAAGGCTTGCACCATACAAAGTGCCCGCAATCATAGAATTTAGGAAAAAATTGCCAACTACGTTGATAGGCAAAGTCTTCAAAAGAGCCTTGAGAGAAGAAGAGAAAGAAAAGTGAAAAAACCACGCGGGTAATTAGGATTAGACCGCGAGCGCTAATACTTAATTGGCAGTTACATCAAAACTTAGTGCGTGTCTTTTTGAGCGGCAGACTTTTAGGTTTTGATTTGCAATAAATATATAATAGATGAGTGGAGAGAATGGTGGAAACAAGTTTTTTCTACCTTCTCCTTTCTCCCCTACCTTTCTCTCCACACACAAAAACTATAGTTTCGTACACTTATAATTGGTTTATGGAGAATTTTCTATTCATAAGGCACTTGTAAGACCGTGTGGTTAGTAAAATGCTTGGTTTCTCATATTACATGAAAACATGCTAGGGATATGAATAATTGTATTCAAACACTGTTCTTAGTTTATGTGTTGTAGCCAGAGTGTAACCAATTAATAATCCGACAACTAAGCCGCCTAAATGGGCTAAGTAATTTACGTTTTGACTCCCACTTATCATTAACAAGAAGAAAGAGTACAATAACGCGCTTATTACTGATTGGCCGACAGAACGCCTAATATAAATGGTGCATGCGCCAAACAACCCAAAAATGGCGCCGGAAGCTCCAGCAGAAACCATAGAAGGCCCGAAAAGTAATGTCAACAAATTTCCAGTTAATCCGCTTAAGAAGTAGACTAGAAGGTATTCTTGGATGGCAAATAAATCTTCAGCCCTCAAACCAAAGATGAGTAGAAAGAACATGTTGCCCAAGAGATGTATGATGTCAACGTGAACAAACATGGCTGTAAAAAGCTGCCAATACCAACCATTCAAAACGAAAAAGTTGTATTGTCCGTAATGACGAATAACATAATAGTTTATTGAAATGAAGTCATCACTAAGTATGGCCGTATAGACGTAGACAATAATATTCAATGCGATAATTATGTAGGTTAGCATGAATTTTTTCGAGTTTCTATACATGCCTCCCTCATCTTCTGTAATGTTCAATGATTTTCTGTTTAATCTTTGAGGAACTGTTCAATTCGTTCTCTTCAAACTTGCCAACCTTAGCAACCTTTATTGTTAATCCCTTTTCTTTTATGTATTTTCTCACAGTCTGTTCAACGTCTCCTCGATCATATCCAAGGGCAATTATATCTGGCTTGATTCTTTCGATAACTTTTCCAACATCAAAATCTTCATAGCCAAGAATAGCTTCATCAACAACCTTCAATGAAGCAACAAGTGCTCTTCGCTGATTTTCAGGTATGATAGGTTTTGTACCTCTCCTTCTTTCCACTGTATTATCTCTGGCTACAATAACTATGAGTTCAGCACTTTGCCCGCCAGTTTTTTTGGCTTCTTCCAAATACATTACGTGTCCAAGGTGCAACAAATCAAATGTACCTGAAGCCAACACTATTCTTCTTTTCTTTTTTCTCTTTGTGTTAACCATTCAAATTTCACGGCTCCCAA